>Ga0114999_10003134_pt1 | contig 21055 bp, 17 predicted proteins | sample ArcticOcean_MG_C_3_FD_89820 | JGI IMG/M metagenome (GOLD analysis project Ga0114999, IMG submission 89820) | Marine microbial communities from western Arctic Ocean - ArcticOcean_MG_CB8_126 | ecosystem: Environmental > Aquatic > Marine > Oceanic | place: Arctic Ocean: Canada Basin | collected...
CCAAGGGTGTGCTTGGTGTGCGGTGGTTGGGCTGCTATCTTCACAAAGGGCTCGTCACGATAGAAGTCCTCATACACCTCACGGAGGGCGGCAATACCAGCTGGGCCGCTGGGAAGAGCCCCGGGCTTCAGCGATGCGTAGCAGCTACTCAGGATACCCCTGGTCATGGGAATCAGGTGGGGCATGAAGGTGACACGAGGCTCCTGCTTACTCACCTCACGCAACTCCTGGGTAATCTCCGGCATATGCCTGTGCCCATCCATAGAGTAGGCACGAACGCTCTCATTGACCTCTGAGTAGTGGGTGCTCAGGCCAAGGCCTCGCCCCGCGCCGGAAACGCCTGACTTGCCATCCACAATCACGTCAGGGTCAATGATGCCTGCTTTAACCGCGGGGGCCAAGGCTAGGATGGCTCCAGTAGGATAGCAGCCGGGATTGGCTACAAGGTTGGATGCTGCGATTTCTGAGCGGTGAAGCTCCGGGAGACCGTAAACAGCATCCCTCATCAACTCTGGAAGCGGGTGCTGCACGTTGTACCAGGACTCATATTCCGCTAGGTCTTTCAGGCGGAAATCCGCGCTGATGTCCACAACCTTCACGCCACCCAAGAAGAAAGGCCCGCACGCTTCAGCGCTTGCCTTGTGCGGCAGAGCAGAGAACACAATGTCCACGCTCTCTTTAATCTCTTCAACAATAGGGAGGTCAATGGCACTCAGGTGGGGAAACACCTCAGAGAGGCGCTTGCCAGCATCACTTCGTCCAGTTACGGCCACCAATTCAGCCTTGGGGTGATTGGCCAGGATGCGAGCAAGCTCACTCCCTGCGTAACCAGTGACGTTCAGGATGCCGACCTTCATGCTTTCCTCCACTTATACGATGGGCAACAAACAGCAGCGCTACTATGTGACCCGTAGGGAAAAGTATACGGCGGGCGTGGGTATGCGCGCAACGAATGCCCTGTGATGGGGTTTCTGCGATGTACTAGCCCTGTCGCTCTAAGAGGAGCCGGTATACCAGAAGCAACGCCTGAACAACGGCTCGTCGCTTCACCAGAGGTCTGTCGGGCGGGAAGCGCATCTCTGTGCTCTGGGTAATGCCGTTTAACGAAACACCAACGTAGACAGTGCCTGCCGCGATGCCTTCTGATGGGCCGGGGCCAGCCACGCCGGTAATACCGATACCGACATCGGCATTGAGACCGCCACGGACGGCCTCTGCCATAGCCTCCGCCACCTCTGAGCTGACAACGCCGTGCTTCTTGATGAGATCAGCGTCAACACCCGCGATGGACTTCACCTCTGTGGCGTACGTGACCAAGCTACCCTTGAAATAGGCAGACGAGCCAGGGACATCGGTGACAACGCTGGCAAGGAGACCACCAGTGCAGGACTCCATAGCCGCCATAGTCAGACCCTTCTGTTGTAATAGCGTACCAACACGCTCTTCCGGCGTCTCATCGTCCACACCCCAGATGGATGGCCCCAACACGGAAAATATCTCAGCCTCCATTGGCTCCATGAGGGCGCGGGCTTCCTGCTCCGTGGGGGCTTTAGAGATGATGCGAAGGTGGATGCCATCCTGTCGGGCGTAGATGCCAAGGTAAGGGTTCTCCTGGCCGAACAATGAACCCACCTGCTCCCCAACTGTAGCTTCTCCAAGACCGATGGTCTTGAAAGTGCGGGAGAGGATGACCGTGCCCTGAGAACGCTCTTTCAACCGAGGAGCAGCCTGTTGCTCCCACATCACCACCATCTCACTCGGCACGCCGGGCATGGCGATGATGATGGTTCCATTCTTCTCAGCCCACCAGCCGGGCGCGGTGCCTCTAGGGTTGGGCAGGATGGTAACGGAGGGGATGCGGGTAGCCTGTTTAACATTACTCTCGGGCATTTCCATCCCACGGCCTTTAAAGTACCGCTCCATGTCCGCCACAAGGTCCGGGTCCACTTCAATGGTCTCCCCAAACGCCTCAGCTATGGCCTCACGAGTAATATCGTCCTTAGTGGGCCCAAGGCCTCCAGTGCAGATGATGACATCTGAACGCGCCATTCCCCGGTGCAGCGTGGCGACCATTTCATCCACTTCGTCCGCCATAACGGTGACCGTGTGAAGCTCAACACCCAGGGCAGGAAGCCTGGCGGCAATGTGGGCAGAATTGGTGTCCTGCGTCTCGCCCATGAGGATTTCCGTGCCAAAGGCCAATATTTCAGCGCGCATAACGGTCTCCCTCTGAATATGCTGTAGAACGTGTGGAGTATAGGGGAGCGTAGCACTCAAGCCAAGTAGGCGGGCTAAGCCCAGGGGTTATACGGTTTGATGGTTACTAAAACGAGGGTATCAGCCCAGAAGAGAAGCCTTGCATCTCTGCTTCGCACATAGACCAAAATCGTCAATCTGCTCTTGAAGTATGCCTAGAGCAGTTAGGGCGTTGGTACAACGGCAACCAGAGGCGGATCATCCGCCAAATGCTCCATTGTCTCGTACCAAGAAGCTTCAATTGTCAGGAGTGATGGCTGTCCAACGGCCTTGGCATAGTATGCTGACCCATCTGGTGTTGCGTTACCAACTTCCAGCAATAACTCCCAGTTGGATCCCTCAATGCCTGTGGGAGGTAGATACTCCACGATGACTGTTGCCTCGGGCTCAAGAAGTCCGTATTTCCCCAGATCATCAATCTGCTCCTGAAGTATGCCTAGAGACTGAGGGCCATCTAGCAGCGGGACAATCTCCGCCCATCGAATGGGGTCTATGGGAGTGCGGTCAGCATTGGCAAAACGCCAGAGGATACCTTCCCTCACAAAGTCCGATGTCACTTCGCCCTTGGTCACACCAAGGTACAGGACGCGGGCTGGATCAAGCTTGTAGAACCACTGTGGGTACGGGGGTTCAAAGGCCAAACGACGAAGAACCTGTCCCCAGACTGATTCAATAACGTAGAGGTTATCATCGCCTTCCTGGGTGGCGTAGTACCCCGTGCCGTCCGGCGTGGTATTACCAAGATACATCCGCAACGTACGGTCACCACGCAAGCTGAGATCAAACACGGTGGAAGGCGGGTCCAAGCCATAGGTCTTAAGATCAACTAGTTCTTCTGACAGGACACGTCTTGCCCTAGGGCCACTTAACACGAGGGTGACGCCACCCCATCGGGCCAAATCCACGGGCGGCTGTTGTTCTCCAGTGAAAAACCAGCCTGAACCATCTCTAAAGGTGAAGGACTGATCTACAGCCTCTGTTTGAATGGAGATGATTTGAATATCATTTTCGGCCACTTTGTAAAACCAAAAAGCATCGGTGGGAGAACGGGGCTCTTCCCCTTCTTTAATCACAAAGAACCAAAGTCCAGCAATAAGCACCAGTACGGCCAATAATATTCCGGTAGCAGTGATGTTCATGGATATCCTGTACGCTTAAGTCCTTAACCAGAGTTTTAGCGACGCCGCCACCAAACTACTACGCTTGCAAGACCAATGGCGGCTGGCAGCAAGAACCAACTGGAGAACCGGATGAAGTCAAACTCTTGGCTGGTCACCACAAGCTCACGGAAAGCGAAGGGCTTAGGCCTGATAGAGATGAGGCCAAAGTCCTCTGTGGCAAAGTTCACGGAGTTCAAGAAGAAATCTAAGTTAGTGGAATAGGCTGCAAAGCTGTTAGAAGCAAAGTCCGAATCGCCAAAGACGACCAGGGTCGTCGGGGTTTTTATACCCTCTGCTGACGCGCATCCTAAGCTTCTGCCACCAGGCACCAGCCTCCAATCAATCTCCTCACCTACTACACCACACGCATGGACTGTTAACGCCACCACGTAGGGGCCGATGACGTCTCCAGCGCTGGGGTCAAAGGTGTCACTCGTTGGATCCGTGGTCTTCCAACTCAATGTTGTTGTTTGCGCCAACGGGGTGTACTGCACCCACGGAGGAATCTTCTCTGGAGCAAGGCTAATCTCAATTGGCGTAGACCGCGGCAAGAGCGAAGTATCCAAGTCTCTGGTAATGGGCACTCCATTAAGGTACTGCCCGCTCTGAATCAAGGGACTCCTGGCGTCACCAAACAGCGAACTGCCAGCATCCACTAACGTAGTGTCACCCACGCTAATTCCCCATGGTTCTAACAGTGCACGGAAGCTATTGGGCACTGGTGGGTCGAGCAGGAAGATTGCACGTCCGCCATCTTTAATCCATGTATCCAGGGCATCAAACTCAAGCAGTGCCATGTTTCGGGTTGGGCCTGCAATAACGACGACCGCCGCATCATTGGGTACTACTCCGGTCTGGGCTAGGTTCAACGGAGCAACGCCGTAACTATCATTGACAACACCCCGGGCGGCAAAGGCAAAACCAGACGTGTCCTCCGGGTTCTGGTTGATAATGTCTTTCTCTCCGTGGCCGGTGAGAAAATAGACCTGCTTTTGCTCCTCTCCAGTGACAATGAGCAACATGCTTGTTAGGTCCTGTTCAGACAACGGTGGCACGTTAAGCACCACGGCTTGACCTGAATCCCTAGCTTCAAAAACTATGGCAGGGAACTGGGTCAACTGGTACCGCCCTGCGGTGGAGGGGTCACTCTCCGGGTCAACAAATTCGTACGTGAAACTCCGCCCAGAACGTCGTTCAAACTCAAACATTAGGTCATCTGCCAACAGCCTTTCAGCAGCAGTATCCACTTTATTAGGGATGAAAAAGGCAGTGGCGTGGACGTCCTGGTTCAGGTTGTTCAACACTTGAACGGACTGAAGCGCCAATGAAAACTGCTTGGAGGCTGTAGTGTCCATACGACCAACGTTGAAGTAGCTGATGAAGTTGATGAACACCACGATTCCCACAAAGGCGACAATCATGACGATAGCGTTTATTGCAAAACGGCCTCGTTGTCCAGAAAGGGCCTGTCGAAAATTCACGGTTGAGAAGATTGCGGCTACAACGACGATTCCAAGCCCAACGCCCATGACGGTGAGGCCGAAGTCACGAAGGTCATCTGCCCAAAGCCAGAGTACGCCGCCGCCCACCAGGGCAATTCCGCCAATGATTGAGAGAAGCAGGGCCGCAGCCGATAAAAACGACTTTATACGGGCCCACGTGCCATTTTGCTGAGCGTTCTCCTGAGCCATGCTATCTCCACCGCCTTGACTCAATGTTCCGTATGGTCAGGAAGAGGAACACCGAAATCACGCTGAAGTAATAAACAAAGTTATTGGTGTCCAGAATGCCCCTTGAAAAGTCATCAAAGTGACCACTAAGGGAGAACCCTTCCAATATCTGCGCTGCCAAGCCTGTTGTGATGTCCGCAGCCTGATTAGTCAGCACCATCAACAGGAGGAATCCAAAACTGACAACCGCAGCAACAACCTGATTGCTAGTAAGGGAGGAAGCCAGCATACCCACGGCGAGGGTGGACGCTCCAAAGAGGATAATCCCCAAATAACCGGTGAGCAACGGGCCCACATCCGGGTCTCCGAACCAGAACAACATCAAGGTGTAAAACGACGTCAACGATAGGGTTGCCAACAAGATTGTCAGAACCGCTAAGAACTTGCCAATCACAATCTCATAATCACGGATGGGTGATGTCATAAGGAGTTCCAGCGTGCCAAGCTTCTGCTCCTCCGCCAGCAACCTCATGGTGAGAGCTGGAGACCAGAGAATAAAGACTGTGGTGCTGGGTTCAAGCCATCCCCGGATGCTGGCCTCAGGGAAGGTGGTGCTGATGCTCTGGACGAAGAGGTAGCCAGTAATAGCCAAGAAGACACCAGCAATGATATACGCCATTGGAGAGGTGAAATAGGTCTTGGTTTCTTTCCAGAAAATCGCAGCAGTGTTACTCCACGTGGAAAAAAGGAACGCTACCGCCCCTGACCAGGTTATTTTCGGTACTGATATGGATGACACGTTCTTCACAGGCTATGCATCCTCATTTTCTTCACCACTGGTGAGTTCCAGGAATATCTCTTCAAGGCTCATAGGAACAACGCTCAGTTGCAACAAGCCCCAACTGTTGGTAACAACCATCTCGGCTACCTTCTCGCGGATGTCATTCCCTGCTGAGGATTCAATGTTGTAGCGAGAGCCGGTAGCCGTCTCAATATGCCGGGCACTGGTCACGCCGGAAAGATCCCGGATGGCCTTGATTACATCGGCGCTGGGCCCCCGGATTTCCGCTTGCACCTGCTCCGAACCTCTCAGCCGAACAGCCAAGTTGTCCGGCGTATCTTCAGCCACGATGGATCCCTGGTTGATGATAATCACACGGTCGCAGGTAGCGCTGACTTCCGGAAGGATGTGGGTGCTTAAAAGAAGGGTCTGCTCCTTGCCCAATTCCTTAATCAACTGCCGAGTCTCCACCACCTGGATTGGGTCAATGCCGACGGTGGGCTCGTCAAGGATTAAAACTTCAGGCTCATGCAGTATCGCTTGGGCCAGTCCAGTGCGCTGGCGATAGCCCTTGGAGAGCTTGCTGATGAAGGACTTTCGGTAGTCACCAAGCTTGACGCGCTCAATAGCGGTGTCTATGCGACGTTTCAATTGATCCTTCCGCATCCCGCGGATGGTGCCCAGAAACCTCAGGTAGTCCTCAACGGTCATATCAGTATAGAGAGGTACGGTTTCAGGCAGGTAGCCAATGTGTCGCCGTGCGTCAAGAGACGCAGTCATGGTATCAAATCCTGCGATGCTGGCTGTACCCGTAGATGGTGGGAGGTATCCAGTGAGGATACGCATGGTTGTTGTTTTCCCAGAACCGTTGGGGCCAAGGAAGCCAACAACTTCACCCTTCTTGACCTCGAAGGAAATACCATCAACCGCCAAGTGTTCCCCGTAGAACTTGGTGAGGCCTTCGACCTCTATCATTACTTCAGGCATCAAATTTCCTACTCACAAGCTTGAGCGTCAAATACCGCCGAACACTCGGCTGACAGTGCTAGAGTATAGCAACCTAACTTGTTTCTAGCTACCGTCAATTCTACAAATGCGACTCTGCACGCGGTCGTGTACGCGTAAAACCATTATCCGGATGCAGCTCCAGCCTTAGTTCACTGAGACGGGAAAGGTCAAAAAATCAACCTGCTCCCACCGAAATACCTTGATATCTACATCCTCCGGGACTTCAAAGGCCATCCATCCAAAGATGTTGAAATCCTGTGGGAGGTCAGAAGGCCCCCAAAGCAAGGGGGTGTAGTGGCCCAGGTCTGACGGAGCAGACGCCAATACTTGCCTACGCAGGTACGGGTCTATGACAAACGCCTTCTCTCGCTCTGCCCCTACCAAGGTAGCGGCATCACCATCTACAAATATGGAGAGTCTGCCGGACCGCGTGTTCCAGATAGTCACCTTTGCTACTACCAGGTCATATCCGGGTTCCACAGGCCCAACGCTATAGTAGAGGTTATCAACATCCTGGTAGGTGAGAGTATCGATTTTTTGGACGTTAGAAACGTTCATAGTCAAACCTCTACCCGCCAGAGTCAGGCCGGTAATTTCGGCTGAATCACCAGAGCACGCAGCAGCAAGCATCAACGTTACGGTGGCGGCCAGTAGAATAAAAAGATTTCTTTTTTTCATTGTTCTCACCATTAATGTTCAAAGGCAACACGCATAACAATACAGCAGTTGAGTCAAAGGCGCACGCACTAAATGATATTACGCTCTACGGGCGCCAAAGGAGGGCAGCTCTCGTAAACGTCGTACCACGGAGGGCAGTGTGTCCAAAAAGTAGTCCACATCATCGTCTGTGGTTTCTCTCCCTAGGGTGACACGAAGGCTGCTCCTAGCGATGTCCGCAGATCTACCAATGGCTGTCAGCACGTGAGACGGCTCCAAGGAAGCGGTGGAGCAAGCACTACCACTGGAGGCAAAAACACCTTTGAGATCCAATCCCAGCAACACCGGTTCCGCTTCCAACCCAGGGAAGCAGACATTAACGTTGTTATCAAGGCGTTTGGTGGCATGGCCGTTCAGCATTGTTCCGGGAACCAGTTCAGGGGTTGCTGCGATGATGCGGTCACGCAACGCACGGCAGTGGGCTCCCGTGGCTTCACGCTCTTCCTCTGCCAGCCTGAGAGCTGTAGCTGTTCCGACAATACCCGCAATATTCTCCGTACCGGAACGCCGCTCACGCTCCTGGCCGCCGCCCATCAGCAGAGGAATAAAGGGAGTGCCTCTTTTCACATACAAAACCCCAACGCCCTTGGGGCCGTGGAATTTGTGGGCAGATAGACTCAGCATATCTACGCCTAGGGCTTTCACAGAGAGGTTTAAGTACCCTGCAGCCTGCACTGCGTCCGTGTGGATGAGAATGGTGCGGCCCATTTCTTCGGCTCGCGCTCGCACAAGTCGAGCAATCTCCTGAACCGGCTGCACACTGCCAATCTCGTTGTTGGCGTACATGACACTGACAACTACTGTCTTTTCAGTCACAGCGGCAGCGACAGTTTCTGGATCCACCAGACCATCAGCGTTCACGGGCACATAGGTGGTCTCAAACCCAAAACTCTCAAGTTGGTGACAAGCGTGAAGCACTGCGTGGTGCTCAATTGAAGTAGTCACAATGTGGTTGCCCATCTGCTTCAAGGCAAATGCGCCGCCCTTAATGGCTGTGTTGTCAGACTCTGTACCGCCGCCGGTGAACACTATCTCGCTGGCGCGGCAATCAAGCACTTTGGATACGCTCTCGCGAGCAGCCTCCAGGGCTTTGCGAGCCTGCTGCCCCATAGTGTGGATGCTGGAGGGGTTGCCAAAGATCTGAGTAAAGTAGGGTAGCATCGCCTCCAAGGCCTCTGGCCGCAGCGGCGTGGTGGCTGCATGGTCAAGGTAGACCGTATGTTGTCCTGTATCTTCCACTGTTCCCTCACATCCTGGTTGAAACGACTATGAGCCAATCACGCACGGAAAGTTCCTGTATTCTAGCATGGGAGCCCTCAGGCTACATGCCTAGGTCTCGCCGTGTTTTCATATAGCGGTCAATATCAAGGGGTGTCACCGCACCAACTATGCCATTATCTGACGACAGCAAAATGGCGATTGGCGGATTGTCATCCTCAAACACATCCAGCAACTCAGACACGTCAGTGTCCTGTTCCATTTCCGGGAGTTCATCCAGGGTAGCCATTACCTGACCTAGGGTAGTAGTGATCCATCCTGCCTTTGGCATGTCCCTAATAATCTTGAGTGGGACAATTCCTACCGGTGCCTCTCCATCGCAGACCAAGAAACATGTCTGCCCCTGCCCCAGGACATGACGCTCAACCACTTCCGACAGGAGAATCGAACAGTCTACGGCGGTGCAACTGGCTAATGCAACATGTTTGGCGGTCACATCGCGGTATCGCTGTCGCTCTCGCACTTCACTCAGAGCAGACGTTGCGGCAGAGAACAGGAACATGCCAATGAGTAGGGGCCATAGGCGGAGCAGTTCACCAGAAAGAATGAACCAGATAACACTGCCCAAGATGATGGACACCGCAAGACCCTGGCCTATCCTGGCAGCAATGTTGGTTGCAACATGGTAGTTCCCCGTGGTGCCCCAGATGATGGCACGGAGTACGCGCCCGCCATCCAGAGGAAATCCTGGCAGGAGGTTGAAGATGCCCAGGGCCAAGTTAGTCCAGCCAAGGGTCAACGCAGCAATGTAAATAGAGTCGTTCAAAGGAAACATGACCCATGAGACACCCAGTAGTACGCCACCCAGCACCATGCTGAGCAGAGGCCCTGCAAAGGCAATGATGAACTCCACCCACGGTCGCTTGGCCTCATGGGAAATGTTGGAGACGCCACCAAAGACGAAGAGCGTGATACCCCGCACGGGAATGCCACGAGCCGTGGCCACAACGCTGTGAGCAAGCTCATGGGCAAGGACGGAGCCGAAGAAGAGGAGCCCTGTTACGCCCGCTAAACTCCATGTCTGGACGAGGGTCCATCGGGGGAATTCAAGGCTGAACTGGCTCTGAAGCAGAAAGGTTATCAGGGCGATGACCAGGAACCAACTGGAGTTGATGCCCACAGGGATGCCGAAGATTTTACCGAAACGTATGGTGCTCCGCATCCCGTGCCCCCAAGGCTTGCGAACTCTGTAAGGTATCATCCAAGCTCAGCGTACATATGCCGTGCGCTTGGATAAAGACATTGACGGGATTACCAGTCTATCTGCCCAGCAGCAACCTTCTTCAAGAGTGCTCTAGGAAGGAACGCCTTCCGGTGTACCTCTGACGAGTAATACCGTGTAGTAATCCGAGGCTTCCGCAGCGGTGCCCTTGGGTTCACTTCCTTTGACCCCACGGAGAAAGTCCACCAGTTCCCGGCGTAGGTAGCCAGAGGCTGTGCATAGCAGTCTGCAAGGGGAAAGGCAGCCTTCAAACGGTTGTGGACCTCAGACACGAAGCCCGAATGAAACATCAACGACTCTGACTGAGTAACGAAGAGGCCGTTGGGGGTCAATGCTGCCGCCGCCGCTTTATAGAATTCTCCGCCAAAGAGGTTTTCTGCTGGGCCAACGGGGTCTGTTGAATCCACAATAATGGCGTCATACCGTTTGGGTGGAGCTTCAACGTGTTTGATGCCGTCCGTGAAGATTACCTCTGCCCGTGGGTCTTCAAATCCTGACCTGAGGGTTGGGAAGTGGTCCCTGCACACAGCAACCACTCGCGGGTCAATCTCGGCCAGGGTAACGCTCTCCACGCCTTTGTGTCGCAATGCCTCTCGCATTGAGCCGCCGTCACCGCCGCCAATAATCAGTACGTGCTTTGGATCTGGATGGGCATGGAGCACAGGGTGAACCAGCATCTCATGGTAGAAAAACTCGTCTCGCTCCGTTAGTTGGACTACATCATCAAGGACGAGCATCTTCCCAAAATACGGATGTTGGAGCACTTGGATTTTCTGGTAATCAGAGGTCTCTCGATGAAGAACCGTGGTGTTCTCATACGTATAAACGATTGGGGCAAAGGGGTCATGTTCTTTAAAATCGTACCTCGGCATACTAGACCATCAAAACCTGCGGTATTTGGACACCGTTGAACGTGGAAGCGTAAGCCGTTGTATAGGCTCCGCCGGGGGTAATAAGCAAGCGATCACCAACAGCTAGCTCCGGTAGCGAAATGCCCTTGGAGACGACATCAAAACTATCGCAGGAAGGCCCGGCAACCGTCCATTGCTTATTGCTTCCCCCTGGGTTTGGAAACGGGGTGAAGATGTAGGGAATATCCCCAACCGCCTCCATCAGCCCGTTAAAAACACCAACATCCAAATACAGCCAGTTCTCGCCGTCCCGGTCAGCCTTACCAACAACGGAGCCTATAAGAGCACCGGCATCGGCAACCATCGCCCGGCCCGGCTCTGCTTCAAGGGTGATGTCCGCAGGGAATAGTTCTGCGACTCGCTTGAATACAATGTCGTAAATCGCCTCCACAGAGGGGACATCAACGCCATGATGCACGGGGAAGCCGCCTCCGATGTTGAGGAGCTTGAGCTGAACCCCACCCTCAGCGGTCTGACGCCAAACTTCCGCTGCACGTTCCAAGGCTGCATGCCAACTCAGAACGCCCTCGCACTGCGAGCCCACGTGGAACGTGATGCCAGCTGGATTCAATCCGAAGTCACGTGACTGAAGGAGCAGCGAAACCGCTTCCTTTGGACTAACACCAAACTTATCGATTAGCGGCCAGGAGCTTTCAAGGTTTTCAACGGTCAGACGGACAACGACATCTGAGCCAGGAGCCCAGCGGGCAATTTTCTCCGCCTCTGTTACAGAGTCAAAAACAAACTGCCTCACACCATGCTGGTACATCTTTTCAATGAACCCAGGTGTTTTTATCGGGTTGCTGGTGATTATTCTCTTGGCGTCTACGCCTAGGCCCAGCAGTAAGTTCAGTTCAGCAGTGGAGGATATTTCAAACCCAAGACCGGCATTTGAAAACAACTCAATGACCTGAGGATCTGGGTTAGCCTTTACCGCGTAAAACACACCACAGCCTTTGGCATGAAGAATAAAATCCTCAACCCTGGACTGCAATGCGGCTTTATCCATAAGAAGAAACGGCGTTTCTTGTTTGGGGCAAAGGTCAATAAATCGTTGCATGTCAATTCCGTGTGTCAATTAATTTAAATGGCAGAGAGCATCAAAAAACAGTTCTCCAAAGGGCACCACCAGAAGATTGCTGAGAGCTACCTTAATAATGAGGCTAGGTGGGGTGGGCGAAGGGGTTTGAACCCTCGATCTCCTGTGCCACAGACAGGCGCCTTACCACTTGGCCACGCCCACCACGCAAACCTGCATTTATTCTACGTGCCCTTGGTATGTGGGTCAAACAGGACAATCCTACGACAGGTCTTCCCGTAAAGATTCTCTGATGTCTTGGGGCAACTCCGTCCTGTGCTTATAGTTGGGATGAGACACCACGATTGCCGCAGGCTGAGTCATGTCCTTGAACGCATTCACCTGCTCTGGATTGAACTGAAAGCGGACATAATGCACAGCGCTGAGCTTGATAGGCTGGGGAGATGTTCCGCCAGGGGTAGCGGGAGTTCAGGGGTCATGATGGACACTTAGCATGATTCATCACCTTGCAAGGGTGCAAAAAAATGGTTGACAAGCTGAATGAACAGGTCTACTTTTGGCTAGAAGTGAAATGGGGAATCCCTGTTGCATAACGTGTAACCCCTTTGGCACAAAATTAGGCGATAGCCATTCTAAATCAAACCCGATTTCGAATGGCGCTGGGCCATGCTCATTAAATAGTCGTAAGGAGACACAGAATGACTACGAACCAGAATTGGTGGCCGAATCAGTTGAGCCTGAAGGCTCTCCGCAAGGACTCTCCCCTTTCAGACCCTATGGACAAGGATTTCAACTACGCTGAGGCATTCAAGACCCTTGACCTCAGTGCCGTGAAAAAGGACATCGACCAGGTGATGACGACATCTCAAGCCTGGTGGCCAGCCGACTACGGCCACTATGGGCCACTCTTCATTCGGATGGCGTGGCACGCCGCGGGAACGTACCGTATCACTGATGGTCGCGGCGGTGGAGCCTCCGGCCAGCAACGATTTGCGCCGCTCAACAGCTGGCCTGATAACGGGAACCTGGACAAAGCTCGCCGGTTGCTCTGGCCTGTCAAGCAAAAGTACGGCCGGAAGCTCTCATGGGCCGACTTGTTAATCTTCGCCGGCAACTGTGCCTTGGAGTCGATGGGATTCAAGACCTTCGGTTTCGGTGGTGGGCGCGAGGACGTCTGGGAGCCTGACGAGACTGACTGGGGGGCTGAGAGCTCATGGCTCGGAGACGACCGACACAACGCCAACGGCGAGCTCCAGGGTCAGGTGGGCGCCGACCACATGGGATTAATCTACGTTAATCCGGAGGGGCCCGGCGGTAACCCGGATCCAGTTGCTGCAGCAAAGCATATCCAAGAAACCTTCAAACGCATGGCGATGAATGACGAGGAAACAGTTGCACTGATTGCTGGCGGACACGCGTTTGGTAAGGCACATGGCGCTGGCCCTGAAGGTGATGTTGGCGCGGAGCCAGAGGGTGCCGCTATAGAACAGCAGGGCTTCGGCTGGAAGAACAGCTACGGGAGCGGCAAGGCCGGCGATACGACCACCAGTGGACTGGAAGGAGCCTGGACTTCCACCCCAACGAAGTGGGACAACAACTTCTTAGAGAACCTCCACGGCCACGAGTGGGAACTGACGAAGAGTCCGACCGGTAAGCAGCAATGGACCCCTACGAATGCAGCTTCAGTGGCAACCGTACCAGATGCACACGATTCATCGAAAAAACACGCTCCCATGATGCTCACCACGGACATGTCTCTAAGGATGGGCCCGGTGTATGCACCAATTTCGAAGCGGTTCCTTGAGAACCCGGATGAGTTTTCAGACGCCTTCGCCAGGGCGTGGTACAAGCTGACACACCGTGACATGGGGCCCCGCAGCAGGTACCTCGGTTCGTTGGTACCTGCAGAGACGCTGATATGGCAGGATCCCGTCCCAGACGTCGACCATGCGCTGATTGGAGACCAAGATGTAGCCGCCCTCAAGGCTAAGGTCCTCGCATCGGGATTGTCCGTTTCCCAACTGGTTTCGGCTGCATGGGCCTCGGCTTCATCGTTTCGCAGCACAGACAAGCGCGGTGGGGCGAATGGAGCACGTGTCCGCCTCGCGCCGCAGAAAGATTGGGCGGTGAACAATCCGGCAGACTTGAACAAGGTGCTGCAGACGTTGGAGCAGATCCAGACAAAGTTCAACGCTGATGGGAAGAAAGTCTCCCTCGCTGACCTGATCGTCCTCGCCGGTTGCGCAGCCGTTGAGAAGGCCGCAAAGGACGCCGGTAGCAACGTACAGGTACCTTTCACACCGGGGCGTACCGACGCAACGCAAGAGTGGACCGACGTGGAATCGTTCGCTGTCCTTGAACCTACCGCAGACGGATTCCGCAACCATCTTGGAACCGGACACACAAAGTCGGCCGAGGAGTTGCTGGTGGAACGGGCTAACTTCCTGAATCTGACCGCCCCAGAGATGACGGTGCTGGTAGGTGGCATGCGTGCCCTGAACACGAACACCGGTCAGTCCGCCCACGGCGTCTTCACCAAGCAGCCCGGCAAGTTGACCAACGACTTTTTTGTCAACCTCCTCGACATGAACACTCAGTGGCAATCGTCGTCTGCAAATGCAGACGTGTTTGAGGGGCGAGAGAACGGGGCTGGTGCTGTCAAGTGGACCGGCACCAGGATTGACCTAGTCTTCGGATCAAACTCAGAGCTTCGAGCAATTGCGGAAGTCTACGGATGTGACGACTCGCAGCAGACGTTCGTCAACGACTTCGTGGCTGCATGGGACAAGGTCATGAATCTTGACCGCTTCGACCTTGCCTAATCTCAGCCCCACACCTCTACACTATGTAGCATGGAACACCGCCCCTTCCCATCTGGAAAGGGGCGGTTTTCTGTCATAGACCAAGCCAATCAGTTCAGTGGCTATGAATCCCGCGGAACACATCACTAATAATACGCCAGACCTCTTCTGGCCGATCAGAGCGCAACGACGACATGTAGTCGCAGCCCCTGAATCCCCATGCTGCGATGTTGCGCACACCAGACCGTGCTGCAATCTCCGCTGTGCTTGCCAGCTCGTGCTCCGCCCCGGAAGGCACCAGGAAGGCCTGAAGCCAGAGTTGCGGTTCAAGACCATAGTCCTTTGCAAGGGCGACGACCTTCTCGGCAAAACGGCCGACAAAAGCGTCACGGTCTTGCTTGAATAGCTGCCAAAACGGGGTTACGCCCAGGATGTCCAATCCATTGATGGCTGCCACCTTCTCCCAGTGAGTGAGGCCATGGGCATCGTCATCGAAGGGCATCAGGCAAACGGCGTTTCGCGACTCCTGAGCCTTCACGTAAGCGCACATTTCAGTCAGGAAGCCAACGACGGTATCCTCACGGAACTCGGCAACATCATGAGTCAGGGTTAAGGGCATTGCTGCTCCGTACTTGGACTGAAACAGCTCACGGCAGACGTTACACCAACACGTCCAGTCGTTCATGTTCGATTTGGATTCTGAACCATCATAGAGATGGGGTTCATCCCAGAAAATGACGTCGGCACCAATCTCTACGGCAGCGTCTACCCAGCGGCGCATAAACGCCCGAAACGATGGAGCGTTGAGGCAAGCCATGGGGACGGGGGTACCATCGGATTTCACCTGCCATGCATCCAGGTTATGGGGTAGAAAATCGCTATACGCCTCGCCGCCAAAGACACCGCCTACGCCCCAGGGGTCAAGGTAAGCTTCAAGCCCAGCCTTGTGGGTTTCAGACACCATCGTTTTCAGTGCCTCCGCATAGTGCTGGAGGTCGTTCTCGCTGAAGGTGTGGACGATGTAGGTGCATCCGTGAGCAACGATGTCCGGCAGGTCGCGCTCCACAAAGTGCTCCGGGATGCGGTTGCCAAAGTAGCTGATGCCCGTCTTCATGCCATGTAGCTCCGCCATTACGTTATTCTTTATGCAACTTTATGCAGCTATGCCGTGGGAGCCTGGTATACGACTCTGCCGCCAACCACGGTCGCGGTAACGTTCAGGTCGCTATCCATCACAACGATGTCTGCTGCTTTGCCAACCTCTAGACTGCCACGGGAGTCGCTTTCACCAATGACCTCAGCTGGGTTTACAGTAGCCATCAGGAGCGCGTCCTGCACGGAGACATTCACCAGGTTACGCATGTTGCGAACAGCCCTGTCCATGGTCAGCATGCTTCCGGCCAGCGTCCCATCGGCCATGAAACACGCACCGTCTCGAACAGTGATTGCCTCGCCATACAGGGTGAACTCTGTGAGGTCTGTTCCCACCGGAGGCATGGCATCCGTCACCAGGACCAGCCCGTCTATCCCCTTTGTGCGAACCGCGAGATCCATCATGGCAGGATGGACGTGGTACCCATCGGCGATGAGGCTAGCTTTGAACTCCGACGATGCCAACACTGCGCCGGTTGCGCCGGGGTCACGCGCCGTCAGGCCACCCATGGCGTTGAACAGGTGTGTGCCCAGCCCAGCTCCGGCGTCTACCGCGCCCATCATTTGCGTGTAGTCAGCCCTGGTGTGCCCCACAGCCACAGCAATTCCGTATCGCCTTGCAGCACGCAGAACATCGATTGCGCCAGGCATTTCCGGGGCCAGGGTAAGGAGCTTGATACACCCGCCACTTGCCTCCCAGAGAGCGTCTAGGTCATCAACGGATGGAGGACGGATATAGGCTGTATCGTGGGCTCCCGAAGCCTCAGGGTTGATGAACGGCCCTTCAAGGTGTACGCCCAGCACCCGTGCGCCATCTGCCACCAGTTGGCTTGCCTCATGGACTGAACGAACAGCAGCCAGCATTGTCTCAAAGTTACTTGTGATAACGGTTGGAAGAAACGATGTGCAACCATAAGCAGCAACCGTGCGAGCCATCCCCAGGACGGCGTCAACAGTGGGTTCTTCCGTCAGGAATCGCCCACCTGCACCATTGATCTGCAGGTCTATGAACCCGGGTGCAATCACTCCGCCGCGAGCATCAAGCTCAACGTCAACAGCCCCATCTGTGGTTAGCTGCGAGTGGGGGCCGATAGCGATGACCTTCCCACCCTCAACGAGTACAGATGCGTCATGGATAAGGCCATCTGGGGCGTAGGCGTCACCGCCACGGATGAGGATTCGCATCGTTTGAAGCCTATTGTGGGAACGCGGCGTCAAGGATTGCCAGGTCATCGGGAGTAAGCCGCCAGCCGGACGCCCCGCAGTCGTCCTCAACATGGGCGAGAGAATTAGCCTTGGGGATGACCATGACCCTCTGCTGGCGAAGGCACCAGTTTAACGCCACCTGAGGATGAGTTTTGCCAGTGCTAGTAGAAATTTTGTTTATCGCCTCAGCCCCACCTTTGCTTTCGAGTTTTCCCAGCCCAGTTGCCAAGGGGCTGTAAGCCATGACTGTGACACCTTGCTCCTGACAATACGGAATCAGCGTGGACTCAATGGAGCGGTCTATCAAGCTGTAGCGTACTTGGTTAGAGACGATACGAGCATTGGAGAGTGCATTTTGAGCTTCCTGCATTTGACTCACTGAAAAATTGCTAACTCCAATAAAACGTACCTTCCCAGCATCAACCAAAGACTCCATAGCGCCCATGGTTTCTGCGATAGGAATTGCATCGTTAGGCCAGTGCAACTGATAGAGGTCAATCACATCAATTTTTAGTCGTTTCAAACTCTGGTCGGCAGCTTTCAAGAGATCATTCTTACGGAAGTGGGATGACGAGACTTTCGTAGCCAGAAAGACCTGGTTACGGATACCCGCGATGGCTAGCCCCACTGCCTCCTCATTTTTGTAACCCTCTGCGGTATCGATGAGGTTTGCGCCCAGTTCAACGCCTCGGTGTATTGGCTGGATCCCACCAGTGTACTTCCATGTACCAAATCCGATGTCCGGAATCCTCACTCCTGTAGTCCCAAGTTCTTGGTAGTCCATGAAACCTCCCATGTGTGTGTTTAGCGTCCGTCATCAAGCATGGGAGGCTGAGGCGGCTCATCTATCTTGGCGGGTAGAATTTCGCCGTCCAAACCTTCCGGAAACTCCGACATTGCAGGTTCGCTGCCAATCGCCGACTGCACGGGCGGAGCTCCTGTTGGCATGCTCAGCGCGGGAAGGGTTTCAGACAAGGTTGTTTGCAGGACGTTCAACTTTGGTTGGACGTCTGAAAGGTCATTGATGAGTTTGCCCAATTCAAAGACTGCTCCGCGCAACGTGACCCGAACATCGCTCACGATGCCAGCACGCTCCGCGCCGATCCCCCCCTGGTCAGCCCTGGCTGTGGTGGAGTAAGACTCTCCACGCCACTCCAGACCCACCTCGTACTTCCTACCTTCAAACGCGTACTTAAGCACAAAGTAGCCGACCACTAACGGGAGCAGCACCACACCAACCACGGCTGCAGCCCACTTCTTCTTGGCAGCGCCTCCGCTGGACTGGGTTGCCCGGGCAATCAATGCTCCCTCAAACTCTGCGATGTTCCCTAATGGACCCTGACTCAAGGGAACATCTGCAACGTCAACGGTGAATCCCTGGGCTTCAAACGCATGCACAAAGGTGTCTGTCATGCGCCGAGGGTGGCCAGATGTGCCTTCCCAGCGCCACTGGACAGGCCACCCTTCCATTGCTGTTTTAAGTTCTTCAATCTCCATAGGACACGCCCTCTTACTTGTATACCAGTGGTCTCTTGTACTTTACGAAACGCCAAGGAACCGCAGACAGTTCCCAAAGGCAATCGCCTCGGCATCTTCTGGACTTAGACCCAACTCCTCAAATTCCTTTGCGGGAGTCATGTGACGCATGAAGAACGGGTAGTCTGAGCCCACCATGACCTGGCTTACCCCTACCATGTCCAGTAGGTACCTCAGCGTCCTAGTCTCAAAGAAAACATCGTCGTAATAGAGTTTTTTAGCATAGACAGAAGGAGCTTCTGGCAGGCCCTCTCGCATGGGTGGTCGCTCGTTCCAAACATGCTCCATCCGTGGAAGAAGCTGGCCAAACACGCCGCCACCGTGGCTGAAGCAGATGCGGAGGTCAGGACACGTCTGAAGCAGGCCACCCGTGATGACGCTAGCAGCGGCCAAGCCACTCTCTATGGGAAAACCAATGACGTTCTCCAGCATTGCAGGGCCTACAAATCGGTTCTCAAAAGTTGGGTGCTGTGAATGCACGAAAACTGCAAGGCTCAACCGCTCTACTTCCTTAAAGAAGCCCCGATATTTAGAATCCCCAAGATTCTCTCCGTTGACGTTGCTCAACACTTCGACACCCTGAAGCCCCATGCTTTTAATCCTAGACAACTCCTTTGCTGCCAGGTCCGGGTCCTGCAACGGCACGGCCCCAAGCCCAAAGAACTTGTCCGGCGATTCCGAAATCATTCGAGCGATGGTCTCGTTCAGATGTCGCCCCAGTTCCAGGCAGTCGGTGGGGGAGAGTGCATACGCCAAAAGTTCCGGCATTGGCGAGAGCACCTGCTGGTCAACGCCCTCGCCAGGCATCTCAGCAAGACGACGAGGTACGCTCCAGCATCGATCAACCACAGTACGGAAGTTGCGCCCAGAAATTACGACGTTGGCCTCGCCGGGGGCAATGTGATCCATGTAGGGCCAAGCGTCTCCGGCAACTCTGCCACCCATTGCAGGGAAGTGTTCCGGCACAATGTGGGTGTGAACATCTATAACCATACACACCTATCTTTCTTTGATGAACTCCGCTTGCTTCAACGCTAGAGGATATCATGAATGCCGACCACTCGGAGGGAAAGCCTTACCACCCAGGAGGAACCATGAACATCCAGGTTGGGCAGAAGGCTCAAAGGTCAATGACTGTTACGCAAGAGACCGTGGCGGCGTACGCAGCGCTTACGAGCGACTACAACCCGCTGCACTTTGATATTGCGTTCACCAGCAAGACACGGTTTGAACGCCTTATGGCCCAGGGTGGAATTACCACTGGTTTGCTGCATGCACTGGTGGCTATGGACATGCTCGGCCCCGGCACGGTCTTTGCCAACCAGAACTGGAGTGTCCCAAAGCCCGTGTACATTGGAGATACCATCCATGCAGAGGCAACCATGAAATCGGCGCACAAACGACTGCCAATGGAAGAACTGACGTTTAGGGAGGTGAACCAGGACGGTGAAGAAGTGCTGACGGGCGAGGCAACGGTCTACCAAGCCTCTCCCACTGCATAGACAGGCGTCAGCTTTATTGCTACCTTGGACACTCGTACGTATAAACACCGCATCAGGGGAGAACAATGGAAACCGTAGCACTTGGCCCAACCGGCATTCAGGTAACTCGCCTCGGCATTGGCCTATCGGAGATTGGGTCAACGCCTTTGGAAGTCTCCGTAGTAGACAAGCTGCTGAACACCGCGCTGGACGCAGGAATTAATTTCCTGGATACCGCGGCATGCTACGGCAGCAGCGAGGAGCTGGTTGGGATGACGGTGGCCCATCGTAGAAGCGAGTACACGCTGGCCTCCAAGTGCGGCCACGTTGCCGGTGGCTATGAGGGAGAGGCCTGGACGCCACAACTGATTACGGACAGCATTGACCGCAGTCTGACCAGGATGAAGACAGACTACGTAGATCTGATGCAGTTTCACTCCTGCGACTGGCCGATCTTGGAACAAGGCGATGTTGTGGAAGCCCTCATAAAGGCACGGGACGCAGGCAAGGTGCGATTCATTGGGTACAGCGGCGATAACGACGATGCCCTTTGGGCGGTGAATAGCGGCATCTTCGATACCCTACAGACCAGCTTCAGCATGGTGGATCAGAAAGCGAGAAATGGCCTTCTTGAAGCGGCTGAAGCCAAAGGAATGGGAATCATTATCAAGCGGCCAATTGGCAATGGCGTGTGGGGGAAAGCAAGTGTTGCGTCAGCGTACCACCAGAAATACTTGGATCGGGCTCAAGCCATGGCCGCTGTTGGTCCAATAGATGGCGCAGATGACCCAATCAAGATGGCAATGGGGTTCACCTTTGCCCACGCTCAGGTCAGCA
>Ga0114999_10003140_pt1 | contig 21023 bp, 20 predicted proteins | sample ArcticOcean_MG_C_3_FD_89820 | JGI IMG/M metagenome (GOLD analysis project Ga0114999, IMG submission 89820) | Marine microbial communities from western Arctic Ocean - ArcticOcean_MG_CB8_126 | ecosystem: Environmental > Aquatic > Marine > Oceanic | place: Arctic Ocean: Canada Basin | collected...
GTAAATTACGTTTATCATCCGGTATCTGCGTGTTGATAGACTCATAGGCGAAGATTGCCGTTTCAAAGAGTTCCATGCACAGTGCCGCCCGAGCGAGAAATCGGTAAGCAATAATATCATGTGGATTAGATCTGAGCAATTCTTCCGCCAAAGACATAGCTCTTTCCGGGTGTTTAAGTAAAAACCATCCTCTCAATCTTTTAATCAGATAAAAAAAGGTGGAATTAATCTTGGGAATAATACCCCTCCTGCTTTTGGGAAGACGATGATGGGCCATCCGCAAAATCTTTCTCACCTCGAGGCATTTCGGATGCTTATGCAAAAAAGCAGAACATACATCTATCGCATAAGTGGGATTTCCATTTTCAATAGCACGAACGGCTTTATCGATATGCGCACCGTAGCGGGGATCTAAGCTGCTTAGATTTATTTCCGACATTAATTATATATCGGAATCTTTCTTCAACTCATTAAGCGCTGAGATACTTATTGACCATCGATAACATTGAGATGGTCCACAACAGCATTTTTAAGATTTTCGAGGCAATATTTTACCTCCTCCGTATCTTCACCTTCAACAAGAAGACGGATTTTAGATTCTGTCCCCGAATAGCGAACAAGTAACCTCGAATTACCAGATAGCGAGTCCCCAAGCTCCGCTATCTTATCCATTAATTGCGGTTTATCTTCCAATGGTATTTTCTCTTGCACAACAAGGTCACACTGGACTTGGGGGAAGAATTTTATACAACGTCGCAGACGGGAGAGCGGCTCATTAGACTGAAGCATAACTTCAATAACCTTTATCGCTGCAATTAAACCATCACCGACCAAAGAATGATCACGAAATATTAAATGCCCGGATGACTCACCCCCTAAACTGTATCCTCCTTCGATCATCTTATCGACCACATTGCGGTCACCAACTGATACACGTATTATTTCCCCCCCTACAGTCTCAATTGCTCGATCAAGGCCAAGGTTACTCATTACGGTGATAACCAGGGTATTATCCGACAATTCTCCTTTCCTTAGCGCGTGAATTCCTAAAATCGCCAGCAATTCATCACCATCAACGATGTCACCGTTTTCATCACAAAGGACAAGGCGGTCGGCATCCCCATCGTGTGCGATACCCAGATTCGCTTTTTCCTCCCTTACAGTATTTGATAAAGTCTCGGGATGTTCACTGCCACAGCCGACATTGATATTTATACCATCGGGTGCATTTCCAATCGAAATGATTTCTGCACCTAAATGGACAAGAGCAGACGGGGTGGTTTTATAGGCGGAGCCATTTCCGGTATCGACTACAATTTTCCAACCCTTTAAACAGGCTTCAGGCAACAGTGACTGAGCGTAGTTTATATATGAGCTTTCTCCATTAAAACTGGTTGAATGATCTATCTTCCCACTCACCGGTATTGCTAAATTTCCATCAAGCAGTTGCTCAATTCGGTACTCGCCACTCTCATTGAGCTTTCGACCATCAGACGTCATCAGTTTTATTCCGTTGTCAATTGATGGATTATGTGAAGCCGTAATAACCACACCCATGTCAGACTGAAGCTTACAGATTGCCATGGAAAGAGCGGGTGTGGGAATAACTCCCAGCGCTTCTATTTCAATGCTATGGGCAGATAATCCATTACAAAAAGCTTTTTCCAGTTCTTCACCTGAAGCACGAGTATCACGCGCGATCGCAACCACATGGCTTTTGTGACCTCTAGTTTCGTTAAGGTAGAGTCCAAGTGCGTAACCCAATCGACCGAACATAGCAGGATTTATTACCGGACCTCCCATCTCTCCGCGGATGCCATCCGTCCCAAAATATTTCAGGTTCATGTCGATGCGTAAAAGTCCCTCGCGCGGTTCAACCATTCTTTAACCGCCCCGTTGAGGAGGAGTCCTTTCGCCTGTTCGATGCCCTCCCGTGGGTCCTTTGCCATACCAGCTATCCATAATGCAGTACCGGCGTTCCATAACAGTGTGTCTATCAGACCCTGTCGGCCTCCCCCATCGAGTATCGAATTCAGGTGTTCAAGATTCTCCTCCGTCGATCCCCCCGCCAAATCTGAAAACTTACATTCATCTAAACCATAATCTCCCGGAACCCACACCGCATTCGTTTGCTCCAGTTCACCCACTCCGGCAACACGGTTTTCTCCGGCACAAGTCAATTCGTCCATCACCTTACTCTCAGCCAATTTTCCGTGGACAACTAAGCCTCTTTTCACTCCCAAATTTTGTAATGCATGTGCCAGTGGTTCTACCCAGATTTCAGCAAAAACACCCAATAATTGATAAGCTGGCCGCCCTGGATTAATAAGCGGACCTATAATATTAAATATGCTGCGCTGTCCTTTAGACGCGAGTGCTTTTCGCACGGGCCCAATCTCTTTAAAAGCGGGATGATAGGCTGGCGCGAAAAAGAAACAGAAATCCAGTATCTCAAGTGACCGATGAATTTTATCGATATCGGCTTCAAGATCGAAACCGACAGCTTCTAGAAAATCAGCGCTTCCACTTTTTGAAGTAATTGCACGGCTACCATGCTTCAAAACCTTCACTCCAGCTGCGGCAAGAATAAAAGAAACAGTTGTTGAAATATTGAAACTGCCCGCATGATCTCCTCCCGTGCCGACGATATCAATTGCCGTATCTGAGTAAGCGGACACACTTGGATCCTTGGCCAGTTGGCGAAATACATTCGCGAAGCCAGCAACTTCCGCAGCCGTCTCCCCTTTTTCGGCCAAGGCAATTAAAAAAACTTCTTTAGATTCAGCAGAGATATCAGCTGAAGCCAATGACTTGGCCGCTTCTTCAGACTGCGCGTTGTCTAAGTCAGCTCCTTTTCGAAGTTGTACGGTTAATGCATCTAATACCAACATCGTAATTATTATCTTTCCGTGTGGTAACGCTTACTTGAAATACCACAAGATAAAACCACGACTGAATTATTTATCGATATAATTCTTCAGATTTTCTATCAAATTATATTTTCAACTTCACTCTCTTCAAATTTAATCGTTACTTCACCTGGAGAAAGTGACACTATGTATTTACGATGAGATCTAAAATAGAAGCGGTATTGTGAAATTATTTCACCAAGCAACATTTGTTTTGATCGTGATTATGGCTTTGGTGCCTCCGGCAAGAGCACAACTACAGTCATCCGGAATGACCGATGATAGTAGCGAAGATAAATCATCAATCATTAAAAAAGATGAAAATAGATCAGATACACAGACCTTGAGTTATCGAGAGGCTTTAGTCTTGGGATTGGTTGAGGGGATAACCGAATTTCTACCTATCTCATCGACCGGTCATCTTATAATCACCAATCAGTTACTGGGTCTCAACCGGGAACAACCGCTCAACAATCAAGCCGGAACCGCCCTCCTCCATAAACCTCCCTCTGAAAATTTCCCCGAGGGTGAACCTTTCACCCTTAAATCTGCGGTCGATGCATATACTATAATAATTCAAGCGGGAGCTATAGCCGCGGTATTGCTTCTTTATTGGTCCAAAATCTGTTCAATCATCCAAGGGCTACTTGGAAAAAGTCGTGAAGGTTTATACCTGGGTAGAAACCTGCTCATTGCATTTATTCCCGCGGCAATTATAGGGCTGGCTCTAGAAAAATGGATTGATCGCTATCTTTTTAATCACTGGCCTGTTATCTGTGCTCTCATCGCTGGTGCCATACTCATGCTGTGGGTGGAATATTGGCGCAATAAACATTACCCCAATTACGATGGAGGACCTGATCTTCACGAGTTAACTCCAGGTAATGCTTTACTTATCGGATTAATGCAATGTGTAGCGATGTGGCCGGGGACAAGCCGATCCATGATGACCATCGTCGGTGGCTATTGTGTCGGCCTGAGCCCGCGACGCGCAGCCGAGTTCAGTTTTCTCCTCGGTCTTCCCACCTTAACGCTGGCCGCACTTTACAAAGGAGTTAAGAACGGGCCCCTACTCTTCGAAGCTTTTGGTTGGGCTCCGATTTTATTTGGTTGTGTCGTCGCTGCTCTGTCCGCGGTGATTGCGGTGAAATGGCTCGTGAATTACCTGACTAAACATGGGTTGAGCCTTTTCGCCTACTATCGAATAGGCCTGGCATTACTCTTTATTATTCTGGTCTCTTAACACTCGGCTCCACCCGGTGATATTCATCAATCGGGATCATCTCGATTGGCGTAATAATTGAGCAGACCGGTTATTACTCCTTCGATGTATTCTTGAAAGATACTTATTCTTCTGGCTCCGGCAACGAGACGCTCTCCTTCATAGTCACCCGCTTGAATGCGCAAGAATACTTCCCTGCTATTCATCACATAAGGTTCCAGAAAAATTACCGGACAATGGTAAAGCCGATTGGCAATCAGATTGCGGGCCCAGACATAGGGGTTATCGTCAATCCTCACCGCGTTTCTCCCCGGATAGCGATACGCGGGTAGTGATGTTTTATCGGCCATTGCTGAAATGATTACCCGCGCTAAGGCAATTTCTTCAGCTGCCGCCCCGCTAAGTAGTTTATTCAGCATTTGAAACCGAATATCATCATAGTTCAGCTCATCCACACTGTATGTGCCATTGATTAAAACATGAAGGTGATTGATTTCTACGAGTGTCTTTTTCTCTTTATCCGGCCAGGGTGCAGCATTGAAATGCAGTGCAATGACGAGATCCGGTTGGAATTGATTATTAATTCTATTGGCACGGGTACGTATTTCGCTCACGCGATAAAAAAGCAACTCGCTTAAACGCTGTAATTCATTCGCGTCTATCTTATTAAGCGTTAAAAGCAAAGAAGGGGGTTCACTCTTTTCTCTTAGAAGTCGCTCGGCAATTTTTTTTAAACTCTCGGGTGTCTCTTTCGTCGTGGGTCCAGCTGTATTTCGGCTCAACCAAACTATGGCTCCCAGTTGTTCCAGCCTGACTTTTAATTGTTGCGCGACGGTTAATGTAAGATCGCCTTCTCGTATTGGTTTACTCTCGCCAATTTTATAGGAACGATTCTCCATAATAGCAAAATCACCACCGATATGCCCAGGATCAAGGACGATCCTTAAATTTTCCAGTGGATTGTCCTCTAGTGCTTTTGGTAAAGTGGTCCGTAGACGCCAGTAATTAGCCGGCCGTAAGCGGACAGAACTTTCATCGCGAGCAAAACGAAGCAGAAAAATAGAATTGAGATCACCCTCGCGCGTATATATACGTGCATGATTATCATTGAGAGTAATCGTATGGGTATAGGCATTGTCAGGCGCATAGACTTCATCGAGCAGACGTTTAAATCTGACTCCCGTAATAGTTTCCTGATACTCCTCCAATTGAGACCAGTCCGGAGTTTGCCCAAGTGATGTCAATCGCTCCCCGTAAGCGTCGAGTGCCAATCGACAAAAATACGCGAGAGATAATATTATAAAATATTTGTTCAATTTAATTGAACTCAAGTATACCGACGATAAAACTTCATCTGAATATCAGCATATCACTCCCCGCTTACCACCTGCTTCATGGCCCACCGGGTTGGGTCCTATCCAGCGTTCGTCATAAGGGTCAGATGCCAATTGGTAACGCGTGTCCGTGGAGAGACGAAAGCGATCTGTATTATTATCCAGACTGCAATGCACCGTATAGGGCGGAAAGAGCAATAGATCACCCATTCGATAATTTGCTCTCAGCCATCTACCCGTCAATTTTTCTCTCAACTTCACCGGGTTGCCGGTAAGCATGCCACTCCAAACTTTAGTCTCCTGTGACGCATAATCTTCAGCACCTTTTCTATTTTCACAGTAAGTATCCGAATCGCGTTTGAGATAATTTCTTAAGCGGTGCTGTTTATTATGAGAGTCCTCGAGGATCATCAACCCGCCCATCTCCTGATCAATATCACCATAAGGCACCCAAGCACTGTAAATATTGTGCGTCCCCCGGTTAAAAAAGACGATATCACAATGGGGTTTAGTTCCCATACCCCTTTTATGTATACGAAACCAGGTGTATTCATATTCTTGCACTGCACCGCCGAGGTAACTTTCAAGGAAAGTCATAATTTTACCTGAAAAAAGCAAGCGACTCATTTCAAGGAACATGCTATCCCGTCTATCTTTATTCTTAAAATGTGTACTGACAGATTTAAGAGCTACATCCTCTTTCACTACCGCATCTATTTTCGGGTAATCCAAATTCAATAACCCTTTTTCCGCCAAATGATCCGTAATCATAATACGCCGTTTTAATACTTCATCACGTGACCAGAACCCCGGCAAATACAGGTAACCATCTCTTTCTATTCGGGTGTGGAGAGCATGCGTATCTTCCAATAGATCTAATGATGAGCAGAGCTCACCGAAACACTCCGGCGAAGTGTCTAATTGATGTCCACTACTATAGAGTTGAGGGGATGCATGAGAAACCATAAGCGCAATCTATCCTTTTTAGTGATTATAACAATAAATTTATTCCTTTATGCGTGCGCATTCCAAACAAATCGATAGGGTTTCTTTGTCCAGACTGGTCCCGCGTAGTCAACCCCCACACGCGGCATTCGCTTTACCTCCTTTGCGGGAACCGTTACTCCTCGATCTTCCACCCAGAGACCATTGGAACGGGTGACTTGCTTCCCATTGAAAGTATTATTTATCTGTAATGCTTTTGTTAATCGGCCCGGCCCAGAGAATTCGCCCGCGCCCCGTAGCAAAATGGCAGCTGGATATTCACTTGGACCCGTGACAATATTCAGCATCCAATGCATACCGTAGCAGAGATAGACGTACCAATATCCCGCGGGACCAAACATTACGGCATTGCGCGGCGTGGAACCGCGATGAGCATGTGAAGCTTTATCATCAAACCCGTCATAGGCTTCAACTTCGACTAGTGGCTGGGATAGTATTTTCCCTTTAATCCGACGGCAGAGATATTTACCGGGTAAGTCACGCGCCACTTTAAGCGTGGGACGATTAAAAAACCGGGTGTCCAGCACGGGACTATCTGTCTTTAACATGACGGATCAGTTTCGCTAGAATTTTTTCTCTCTACTATCGATGATTAACGTGACCGGACCATCATTCAGAGCGTCAATTTTCATCATTGCGCCAAATTCTCCGGTTGCGACGGGTTTTCCACAATTGTCAGTGAGCGCGTGGATAAAAGCTTCATAGAGCGGCACAGCGATGTCGGGTGAAGCGGATCGATTAAAGGAGGGACGTGAACCTTTATTTAAATTTCCATAAAGTGTAAATTGGCTTATCAAGAGGATCTCCCCATCAACGTCGACCACCGACTGATTCATTAATCCATCATTATCGGGAAAAATGCGGATTTGTGGAATCTTCCTGCTTAACCAGTCTATATCCTCTGTCCCGTCATCATTCATGATGCCGACAAAGATCAATAAACCGACCCCGATCGTTGATTTTACCTTTCCGTTAATAGAGACAGAAGCTTGAGATACACGCTGAACAACTACTCTCATTCTCAGGTAATAATCATTGGACGTTTCGATAAATGTCTAATCAATTAATGAGTTACGCTATACCCGGAGCAAGCCTATTTGCATAGGGGATCGCTCACTCAACGATCCAATAAATGCGACAATGCAGGTTGAAGCGAGGGGTATTTAAAGGTGTATTTTCTCTCTAAAAGTTTTCGTGGGGCAATGCGAAAGTCTGCCAATAATGTTTCTCTGCCCATTTGACCAAACAATGTTTTCACGACTATTTCTGGCAGCGGTAAAAGAGTAGGACGCCGTAAAACCTCACCTAAAATTCGCGTGAAATCCGTATTCGTGACTGATTCAGGTGCGCAAACATTGACCGGACCTGTTAATTGGTCATCGAGTAAACAACGATCAATAATGTCGACGACATCATCAATGGCTACCCAACTCATATACTGCTGACCCCGCCCAAGGCGGCCGCCCAACCCATATTTAAAGGCGGGAAGCATGAGCGCTAAGGCCCCGCCCTTAGGACTCAATACCAAACTAAAACGTAAATTGACCACCCGTATGCCTTTCTCTCCGGCAAGTTCAGTCATCTTTTCCCAACTCTTACAAACCTCATAGAGGAATCCTTCACCTGCTGGCCCCAATTCATCAAATTCCCCTCCACCCATGAACGGATAATGATGAATACCTGACGCACTTAGGAGAATCCGGGGAGGACGATCGAGTTCAGTTAATTTACTGCATAAGAGCCTCGTGCCCTCAACACGGCTATTTAAAATCTTTTTTTTGCGCTTTGGGGTCCATAGCCCACCGGTAATACTCTCCCCGGCAAGGTGAACAACAGCGTCCAAGTCCTGGAGCTGAGTTAAATTAAGCTGACCCGAATCAGGGTTCCACCCTATGTCCTGATCCTCCCTGGGGTACCGAGTCAATGGGTATACCTTGTGACCACAGGATTGAAAATAATTTAAAAGTGCACTTCCAATCAAACCCGTCGCGCCCGTAAGCAAAATATTCATCAAAACATTAATTTATCCGAATTTTTTGTGCGCAGACCAGAAAATTCCTCAAAAATGTGTGTGTGAAAATTACCAAAAAAGAAGCCGCCAACCGAAGTTGGCGGCTCTTTATTACTACTACTACCTGTTTTATCGGGCAAAAACCACGCTGAATAATTTTTGCCCTAAAGTGTTATGTATGCTTCACATCTCTGCTGCGGTCATCGCGGCCGATTCTTCTCGCGCCTTTTCCGCGAGTGGTGTGCTGAGATAGCGCTCCGTTGGGCTGGGGCCGATAATGACAATCATTTTATCCTCCATTCCCGGACGCTTGGCAACTTCAATCCCAGCACTTATCGCCGCACCCGTAGATATACCCGCCGGTATTCCGTCGGTTATTGCTACCTTACGCGCTGTTTCAAAAGCTTCGTCATTACCCACTTGGACAATGTCATCAATAATATCGACATTGAGAACATTTGGGACAAACCCTGCGCCGATACCCTGGATTTTATGCGGCCCCGGTTTACCCCCCGATAGGATCGGGCTGTCTTTTGGCTCAACCGCAATCGTAATCAATTGTTTACGTGATTTAATGACTTCTGATACTCCAGTGATAGTGCCACCCGTTCCGATACCGGAAACGAGCACATCGATTTTACCTTCCGTCGCATCCCAAATTTCCTCCGCCGTGGTACGACGGTGAATTTCCGGATTTGCTGGATTGTTAAATTGTTGAGGTATAAAGGCGCCGTCCCCATGCTCATCCACAAGCTCTTCAGCTTTCGCGATTGCCCCCGACATTCCTTTAGGTCCCGGCGTAAGCACGATATCCGCGCCCAGCATACGCAGTAATACCCGACGCTCGACAGACATGGTTTCTGGCATTGTAAGAAGGCATTTGTAACCTTTAGCCGCGCAGACAAAAGCTAACGCAATACCGGTGTTGCCTGAAGTGGGTTCAATCACCAAGCCACCGGGTTTGAGAGAACCATCCTTTTCAGCCGTTTCGATCATCGCCATACCAATACGATCCTTGACGCTAAACAAGGGGTTAAAAAACTCGCATTTCAGATATAGGTTTGCGGGCAATCCTTCCGCAATTTGATTGAGCTTGATAATCGGAGTATTTCCGATCGTCTGAAGTATATCATTATTTATATTCATGTATTTTTTCTAATAATCTTAAAGTTAATTACCTGTTGTATTTTATTACACAAGAAGAGGTTATATTTTAAGTAGCCAGAAACTTAATGTAACAAAATCTTTCTTTAATATGTCAATATTACATTTTAATTATACATGGTGTCAAAAATCCTTCAAACACCCCTCTCCCTTCGTTTGAAAACCATAATAAAACCGGCGGAGACAGCTTTAGCCCAAGGCAGCTCGGGACCAAAGATGTATTGAAGTATTAAAGGCGTTAATTTTCAGTTTTCATCCACAAAGGATAAATTGTCCTTTAATTTTTTCGATTGTCTACACACGCATAGTTCGCAATAGTGTTTTCAGTTAAATTATTTCCGCTACGCTATTAATCGTGCCCGGGTGGTGAAATTGGCAGACACGCTAGATTTAGGTTCTAGTGCCGCAAGGCGTGAAGGTTCGAGTCCTTTCCCGGGCACCACCAACCGCTGATTCGAATTTGAAAACTTCAGTGCCGTACTCGCTGAAAGTAACCTGCCGCCACCGGGTGGGTGTTGATGCTTGAAAATATTCAATGATGATATAGGAGAGACATTTATGCATATTGACTCTCATCAACATTTTTGGAAATACGATCCCAAGGAATATGAGTGGATGACCGACACGATGTCAGATCTACAAAGCGATTTTCTACCCGATGACCTAAAACCACTGATTGATCAAACCGGAATTAATGGGACCATAGCGGTTCAGGCCCGTCAAAAACTGGAGGAGACAGAATGGTTGCTGGAACTTTCCGATTCCAATGACTTTATCAAGGGGGTAGTCGGTTGGGTTGATTTAATGTCACCTGAGATCCAAGATACGCTTAAAACTCTCTCTCAGCACCCAAAGATGAAAGGGGTCCGCCATTTGATTCATGATGAGCCAGATGAACGCTATATCCTCAACCCCGATTTTCTACGGGGTCTTGGCTCACTGCAGGCCTTTGATTTAACCTATGATTTACTCCTCCACCCCAATCATCTGCCCTATGCAGTGGAGGCTGTAAAATATTTTCCCGACCAGAAATTTGTCCTCGACCATATTGCAAAACCCCTGATCAAAGAGGGAACGCTGGCCCCCTGGGACGAGGATATTAGAGAACTTGCGAAATTAGATAATGTTTATTGCAAAGTGTCAGGAATGGTGACTGAAGCCTCCTGGAAGCAATGGGAGGCCGCGGATTTTAAACCGTATCTGGACATTGTCTTTGACTGTTTTGGCACGGAAAGACTGATGTTTGGTTCTGACTGGCCGGTATCCACCCTCTCAGCCAACTACAATCAAGTTCACTCTATAGTCTGGGATTATATACAGCAGCATCCGCCACCAGTACAAGAAAAAATTCTTGGGCTGAATGCCGCTAAATTTTACAGTATTACGTAATATTTGCTTTTGAAATGATCATTTCGAGACTCCTGGATCTGAGTAAATCTTACGATCGTGTCCTATTTGTACCGTCTTATTCGTTTTAAATATGAATGATCAAATAAACAATTAATAAGGGAGAACAACAATGAAGGATTACATGTATCTGATTTATGGAGGAGATGAAAATGGGCACAATTATCACCGGAAGAGATTCAGCAACATATGCAAAAATGGGGAGCCTGGATGCAAGAATTGACAGAAAAAGGGCACTTCATCTCTGGTGAACCACTCGAAAGTGATGCAAAAGTAATACGTGCTGATAAGGTAGTAACCGATGGTCCCTATTCCGAAGCAAAGGAACTTGTGGGCGGTTATCTATTGATCAAAGCAGATAGTTTTGATGAAGCTGCCGAACTTGCCAAGGGATGCCCCATATTCGAAAATGACGGTGCAGTCGAAATTAGACCGGTTCAAGAAATGAATATGTAAAGTTTTGACTGAAGTTACACCTCAGAATTCAACTTACGAACACGTGAACCATCTTTTCAGACATCAGTCTGGAAAGATGGTTTCCGTTTTAGTCCATATCTTAGGATCTCATAACTTGGATATCGCTGAAGATATTGTTCAGGAAACCCTATTAAAAGCACTTCAAGTTTGGCCCTACCATCCACAAGTGGCGTTAATCCAGCGTGCCCTTGCAGACCTCTATACGATTGAAGAAAAATATACTAAAGCTGAACAGTTTAATAAACAGGCACTGGCGAATATTGAAAAAGCTCTAGGTCCTAACCATCCTGAAACAGGAGAATCGTTATACAAAATGGCGGAGATGTATTATTTGAAAAAAACTATAATAAAGCCATAGAATTGCTCAATCGGTCTTTGCTTATTAAAGAAAATTTTTATGGGAATGAAAATATTAACCTGCTGCCCACTTTGGAGTTAATGTTCAACCTCACCAAGACTCAGGGTGACAAGAAAAAATTGAAGGTGTTAAAAAGCAGAATAAAAAGGATTCGTTCAAAGGATCAGTCATAGACGCAGAATCGATCCCCTTTCCGTATTGATTATTATTTCATTTGATTTCAAACGCTTAAAGAGACCACTAATATGAAAATTGCTATTCTGCGCGGCCCCCGTGACTTACATTTGGAAGACCAAAATCTTGACACGAGCAATTTAAAGCCAGACGAAATTTGGATTGAAACTGAAATTAGCGCTTTTAAGATTGGTACCGATCGTGGGAATTACGAAGGGGCTGAATATACTCCGGGTGTTGACATGTATCCACGTTCAGTTGGGGACAGCAACTTGGGAATTGTCCGCGGTTTGGGCACCGCGGTTACCCGTTTTCAAATCGGCGATCGCGTCATAACCCGACAACACCATCAATCGGAGTATATTACCAAACAGTCAGCAAGCATCGTTAAAGTTCCTGCCCGCGTTCATTCCGAAGATGCTGTATATGCCCATCTCTATGGACTTAGCGCGCATTGTTATCAAAAAGCTCAATTTCGACCGGGAGAATACGTAGCGGTTATTGGATTAGGTGTTCTTGGCTTGGGGGCGGTTGCTCTAGGACCCCTTTTTGGTGGACGGGTCGTGGCTTTAGGCAACAGCTCTACTCGCATGGAGATGGCCGATCGAATGGGAGCTCACGCCTCTCTCTCATCAGATGATCCTGATCTCAAAACTAAACTGGACGCGTTTACAGATGGCAACGGAATTGATTTAGTCATACTTGCGGCTAATCCCTGGCCGGCATTGAGAACTGCTTTGGATATCGTTCGACCAAACGGTCGTATAGCGAATGTCAGCCTTCTCGGTCGTGGAGAACCTCCCCTCGAAGATAATCCACTACCTACTGAGTTATTTTATTTTAAAGGTGTATCAATAATCGCGGTCTCTGGCCCTGCTGGTTATCTATTTCCAAACGATAGCGATCAACGCGAACTTGACATTGAACGATTTTCCGCCGATCGAGCTTGTTTACATATGCTTTCATTAATGGCTGACGGGCTTCTCGAACCCAAGCGCCTGATTACTCATCGCTTTAATTATACTGAACTAGTCAAAGCCTATGAGATGGCTTACCACCGTGAAAAATCAATGCTCGGTGTTATTTTTAACTGGAAAGATTAAAATAATCCACCATTGGCAGACTTTCTCATACAATATACTTAGTCTTTATCTGCCACGTCATCTGTGTCTTTCTTACCCTTTTCCCTCTTATATTATAAACATTTTATTTATTTATTAAATTTAGCGGGTTCAACATTGCGAAGAAATCTACTGGTGACACAGCTAAATCGATTCAGATAAAAATTATAAATTGCTATTTATCACCCTTGCATAAGCTAAGGGAGAATTATCCGGCTGGGAAGTGACAGCGGTAGCAGTTAGGTGATAATAACGTGTGCAATTTGATCACCAAAAAATGCTATATTCCAATGCTCAATCCTTATTATTAATATTAAATTATCATTAAATAAGGGGAAACAGTGATTTAAAGGCATATAAAATGGAGATCTTGGGTATAATCCATGATCACAGATAAAATGATAAAACTCCATTTTTTATACAATTTATCAACTGAGCCAAAGTAGATCGGCAGTTCTTTGAGTAATGTGAATAAACCCAAACCGTTTCATGCACTGTTACTTTTAAAATGAGCTAGTCTTCATAAAAGATTAACTTTACCCCTTTCAATAGGACAAATCGTAATCCCAAAATAACATTTTATAGATAATAGCAGTAAAAATAATTTTACTGCTCAAAGGTTGACTGTGAGGGATTTAATCCCTAGGAATTGAAGATGAAAGCAATAAAATCTATTGCTTTAAAGTAACCCTTCTAGTTAACCCAAAATATAAATAAAGTAATTGGAGACAAATTATGAGTGACTCTGAACTATTGGTAGTTGTATCGAAGCTGAAGAAATACATAAAAGAAAAAGCCGGAATGAATACATCGGCAAGTGCGGCATCAGCCTTGTCAGGTATTGTTTGTGGCCTTTGTGACCAAGCCATCGAAAACGCGCGCAGTGATCGCCGTAAAACTGTTAAGGATAGAGACTTTTCGTCGGGAGACTAAATAAGAGGATTTTTTAAGGTCATAGACCATCGCCAGTCTTAAAGAGACGGAATCGATCAATCACGAGGCCGAGCGGGATATACTGCCGCTATGAGCAATGATCAGCTACTTAGGTTTGTCTCCAATCACGATATTCAAGTAGAGCAATTAGCTTGGGGTCCACATCATTGGCTGTGCCGGCCCGGATTGACTGATGCGGAAGGTCTTCAGCTTGTGCGTGTTAACATGCCCCCAGGCAAAGCGCATCAGTTTCATCGGCATCCATCGATGGAGGAGATCATATACGTCCTCGATGGGCGTGCGGAACAATGGGTTGAACGGGAGCACCAGATTTTAGGTCCCGGTGAATTGGCACATATACCTGTCAACAGGGTTCACGGTACATACAATGCAGGGAAAGAGGACCTGCTCTTTCTGGCTATACTCTCGCCGGCTAAATTTGATGGTCCGGCATTGATTGATGTAAGCAAAGAGGAACCGTGGTGTTCACTAAAGCCACCAGTGGAGTATTAATCATCCGAATTTAAGCCCAAAAATCTCTATTAGCGTATCAGCGATCGGATAGAGAACACAGATTATTGTATGGATAATTCTTTAAGCATCGAGAATGACAATCCCTACATCTTGTCTAAATCGACGATTAAAGATCCTCCCAAAACTTTAGGGGGAACATTTAAATATCTCGGCCCCGGATTTATATTATCAGCGGGCATTGTAGGATCCGGCGAATTGATCGCCACCACTACTCTGGGTGCCAAAGCCGGATTTGTCACTTTTTGGGTTATCTTAGTCAGCTGTTTTGTCAAAGTCGCCCTTCAGTTGGAATTTGGAAAGCATGCAATCAGTTCGGGTGAATCGACGATGGCCTCACTTAATAAGTTACCCGGCCCTAAAGTGGGCAAAGTGAATTGGTCTATATGCACTTGGTTGTTTCTTATGCTATTCAAGGTTCTACAGGTTGGCGGTATTGTTGGAGGTGTAGCCCTGACCATAAATTTAGCTTTTGATCAGATCAGTGTCGCTTACTGGACCTGGATTGTGGCGTTTTCTGTGTCATTGTTAATATTTCGAGGCTACTACCAGTTTGTGGAAAAATTTTCACTTATTATGATTGGCCTCTTCACTATCTTCACCTTTATCTCATTAGCTTATCTCCAATATACCCCCTACGCACTATCTTGGGTTAACATAGTCGAAGGTCTCCAATTTAAACTTCCTCCCGAGACTGTCGTCTTCGCCATCGCGGCTTTTGGTATTACCGGCGTGGGTGGAGATGAAATAATGTATTACAATTATTGGTGTCTTGAAAAAGGATATGCCGCTTACACGGGGCCACGGGAAGAAAACGAGGAATGGGTAAGGAGAGCCAAAGGTTGGATTAAAGTTATGTATATTGACGCTCTTCTCGCGATGATCGTTTATACCTTAGTCACCGCAGCTTTTTATCTTCTCGGTGCCGCGGTATTGCACGCGCAAAGCGAAATTCCTCAAGGTTACGCGATGGTTGAAACACTCTCGAAGATGTACACAGAAACCCTGGGTTCCAATGCCAAATCTGTCTATCTCTTAGGCGCATTTATTGTTCTTTATTCAACCCTCTTTGTTGGATTGGCCGCGTGGACCCGAGTATTTGCCGACGTTTTTGGGCAACTTGGTCTTATTAATTTTTATGACCCCGTGACACGCAAACGGACGATTGCCATTTTAGCATGGGTCTTTCCTGTTATCTGGTCCCTTCTCTTTCTTTTTATAAAACTTCCGGTATTAATGGTTCTTATCGGCGGGGTCTCTACATCAATTATTTTGCTCGTTGTGGTATTTGCGGCATTTCATTTCCGTTACTGGAGGCTCCATGAAAAACTAAGGCCAAATAAATTCTATGATACTGCATTCTGGCTGAGCGCAATCGTGATTATTCTCATCGGCGTCTATGGCATATTAAAAATAATTGGATAATGCACCTGCCACCTTTCGGCTATTTACTAAAATATTTTGGTGGAACGCAGTGTCCCTACTGCGTTTAATTATATCATAATTGCATAAGTGTGCCAGGGATCAGCCCGCAATGATCCCTTCGCATTCCCCCATCTGCACTCCAACACTTAAAATAGTGCCAGAGGTCTCATCGTAAACCCAGCGGTCGAGCCCTTGATTTTATTGGTTACCCCTATATAAAGAAATTCATAGATTTCTTCTTTGGCCAGATCTTCCAGATAATGAAATTCAGCGATATGCACACCCTGCTCAACTAAGAGGTATTTATGAACGGGCACAAAACTGTCGCTTCCCTCATGAGGAGGTTGCACCATTTCTAAACCTGAAGTATCTGAACCTATCATTATTGAACCCTTCTCCTCAACGAGCCACTTCGCGGCAGGCAATTGTATTCCCGCTGAATCGTGCTCTCCTACTTTTTCAAGGTCGGCTCCCGTCTCCCCCCAGTAGCTCAATGTTCCAGTGCGGATTAGAACCACATCACCGAACTTCAGTTTCGTACCTTGACTTCCAAGCGCACTCTTTAAGTCATCCACGGTGATTACATATTGACTGGGTAATGCCTGTAACCCTTTATCCCCGGCAACATCAATAAGCACACCGCGCGCGATCACCGGTGGTATGGTTTCAGCGCCGGCTTTGCGTATACCCCAGTTACCTCCCCATTCACCTTCGGTAAAGCCATTGTACCAATGATTGTCTTCACCGACCGCGATGTGGCCGAGGCTGTCAATCTGGGTAGCGACATTATCATTTATAAAAAGTGCGTTGCTATGCCACGTTGTTAAAGAAGTGTTACCATTTTCGGGCAGTGTAAAATCGAGATCTTTCTGACGTCTGACTCCCTCAGGACTGCGAAAAGTAATAATTTCAGCCGGTGAGTGCCCCGGCCATTTAAAGGAAGTACGATCGTAGAGAATCCCCATATCCCGGACCTCCCCTCTTTTCACCAGACTGAGCGCTTTTAAGATAGTTTTTGGTGTCATTTCGTTAAGTGAACCCACTTCGTCGTCAGCACCCCAAACCCAACCCCATCCTTTACCTTCCTGCCAATTCTTAGGTGTAGCGCTTAGGGTTACAGTTAGAAGGCAAGTTAGAATCATCATGACGAATTGTCGTTTATTAAGTCTCATCATTCTCTCCTCTTATTAATTTATTGTATCAAGCAACACCCTTTCACTAGTTAATCGTATCCCATTAATTTCCGGAGTTTGGCACCTGAATCGGCCTTCTGAAGTTGGACCATTTTTTCGGATTCTTCCTTTTGGAGCTTAATCACCATGTCCAGCACTTCTTCCAGTTTATCCGCGGGAAATTTACACGCACCGGACTCATCCATGTGAATGATTTCACCGGGATTGACTTCCATACCCCCCACTTTTACCGGGACATTAACCTCGTGTACTGCCATGTTCCCATGACCGGCTGTCACCCCACTCAGCATATACTGAATTTTCATCGGTCGAATCTCGTCAAGGTCTCGTGACGGTCCGTTAGAAATTGCGCCTACACAACCCAATGCTTTCAACGATGTCGTAAACATACCCCCAGCAAGACCTACCTTTCCTGCAATTTCCGGCGGAAATCTTTGCTCGAAAACGAGAATCGATGGTTTTTTGGAGGCATCCACAGCATCGAACAAATCCGCCATTGTCGTCTTGTTATCCGGATTGGGTAATCCGTGCACACTAGTCACCGCGTAACCAACGGTCCTACCAAGTTCCGGATACATGCAGCGAATACTTTGATCGGTATACCAGTTATCATACCAGGGATCATAAAGATCGAGACAGAGCGGGGCGCCCGGGTAGGTCGCAACCACATTGGTAATCGAGGGGGTGTCAAAATCCTTTAACTTTTCCAGCATTTCAAGCTCAGTCATACAATTTATCCTTTCAGTATATGTTTGGTTATGTGTTTAAACATGGGTTATTTAAATCACCGTAAAAGGGAATTATCGCATAACGCAAATAAACTTCGTATTAGGCCGTTAATTTATCTACACCCACGTTGCCCCAGCTTGTATTCAATCTCTTCACGCAACCTATTCCCCAACAGGTGGTAAGACAGCTGCCGCATTTAATGTCACTACTACCCCAAAAAGCCATGTTCGACACCGGCAAAGGCAGTGTTTCAACCTGGGTAGGTACCAAAATTCTGCTTATAGATCAGCTTTCAACTTCTATTGGTCGACGGCGTGGGGTTACTGGCTGAACTAACGCTCTGCGTTCCGGGGTTAAACGTTCAAGTAACTCTTGAGAAGGTTCATAGCGAAAGCGGTGAGCGATGGGTGATGGCAAATAACGAAAGACTAACATCCGCCTTTCACCAGGATTCGTTCTCTCCCCGGATCCATGACATAAGGAATCGTTAAACAAAATACCATCTCCGGCTTTTAAGTGTATTTCAATTCCCCCCTCAACAGCATGCCCTTTAGCCTGGGTTTCTACGTCAACTTTCATCGGGACGGCATCTTTAAGCCATCGGGTTCCATGTTCCGCCTGAGAAGGGTGCTGAATATCTGACTTATGACTACCCGGAACGATGATTGTCGCACCGTCGCCTCTCCCAACAGCATTCAAAGCTACCATCAAAGTGAGATAACCACAGCACCATCGTCCACGTTTTCGCCCACTTCCGCTATAAAAACTAATCGATTCGCCACCGGAGTGAACACCGATATAACCTCCCGGACCACGCAGATTGATGAAAGATTCATTAATAAATGGTTGATACATTTTCCCAATGTAATAACGCACACGTTCGATCCAGGAAGGGTGATCGATTAACCGCTCAAATATTTCACCTCCTTCAATAATGTTCTGAAGGTTAATCCCGTCGACAGCTCCGTAAGTATGAACATCGATATTACCATACCACTGGTCCGGTTCTAGAGGTGGCAGTGCATCCAACCATGCGTTCATTGCGTGTAAGTGGTCCCTATCGATGGCCTGCTCGAGCATCGTATACCCGCGAAGGTCAAACAGGTATTCTTCCATTTTATCAAGTGCGATTAAACTCATTTTATTAGTATCCAAGTCTGATTATAAACAAAAATAGCTGGATTGATTCCTCGATGAAATAGTTATTATACGGCAAGTGATTTTATCGAGTAAAGGTACTTACATATGCGGATCCAGTAAATGTGCAATGTCCTGATTCAGTGAATTTTTTGCGTTATGAGAAGGTTGGAATTAGTTTAGTTAGCTTCAGACTGTATCCCACAATTTACCCGCAAAATCCATGCGCAGTGCAATATCCTTTTGCAGAGAAAAACCTGAATCGTATCCAAGACGACGAGCCAAATACTCATACTCAAGAGAATCTATTGCGGGGAGGGTCAAATCTTTTGCGTTACCGCGAACGGAGCGTAAGGCATCGATTAATCGGCGGAGAAAAGCGTATGTCATTCGCAATTCTTCCGCTTGAAACGCATTAATACTTCCTGAATCTTCCAATTGGCTTATAGCTTCCTGTATATTAGCTACACGTATTTTTAGGTCATCCACCCCCGTCTTTATTTGCAGTGCCTGTATAAAATATTCTACATCGACCAAGCCTCCGTTACTCAGTTTTGCACTTATTGCTTTACGCGGAACCAACTCTGAAGCCTGTCGGTGACGAAAGTGCATAATGTCATTGTAATCAATAACTATACCCGAGTAAACAAATTGGTCGCGCGCTTGAAGAATTCGATTGGCAAGCTGTTGATCACCCGCAACGGGGCGCATTTTGACCAGAGCCATACGTTCAAATTGTAGGGCATCGCCATTCTCTGAAAAATACTTTTGGAATCCTTCAAATGTAGAAGCCAGGCTTCCATTTTTACCGTAGGGTCTTAAGCGCAGATCAATCTGAAATATACCTTCTTGTCGGGCTGTTATCGTCCGTAGAAATATACAGACCCATTCTTCAAAATAAGAAGAGTTTTCAACGCTCTGATCTCCATCTGTCTTTCCCCCTCCCTCATAGATAAAGATAAGTTCAATGTCTGAAGCGAAACCCAATTCACGTCCACCGAATTTACCCAAAGCACAAACAGACCAGGGACATACATTGCCATTAGGACCAAGTGGACGTCCAAATTGTTTTTCGAGAGTTGAATGGGCGTGTTCACACACATAAGTTACGATCACTTCAGCAAGGTCGGACAAGGCATCCGAGAATGCCATAATCTCTATCCGCTGAGTAATGTGTCGAAGATCAATACGAAACATTTCACGATCTTTAAATTTATTCAATTGATTGATTCGCTCGTTTTCCTCCTCAATGATAGCTACGCACTCCTCTATTTCTTTTAAGAGATCGGCTTTTGTTTTATTACGATCTAAACCTGATACATCACTGATTACCGGAAATAAATTTTCATGCTGCATGCGCAGAAAGTCTTCCCATAGAAACTGACTGACTCCCATTAGTTCTGCAATCGTGCGTAAGATTACATTGGATTGAAGCGCCTGAACCTCTTGGATCCAATCTGGATTGGATAGCAGCTGAAGTGTCAATGCACTGAATTGACTAAGTGCCTGAGCGGGATTGGGAGCGCGTGGAAGTAAATGAGTAAACTGTTTAATCAAAGTCGCAGCGAGCCGGAGCTCATTTAATCGATCACTTTCCTCAATCTTTCGCCGTCGTGAATCACTCACCCAAAAATAATCCTGAACCTCATTATTTACTGATCGTATTTCAACTCTTTCAATATTTACATTGAGCATCGCTAAGGCATTAGAGAATTCAAAAATAAACCCGGGCGTATCTAATGTTTGAATGCGCAATCCAGTTAAAGAGGGTGATCGGACCCCGTTTTTAGTACCAATTTTTAAGTGAGAGAGCTACCGGGTGTTAATGGTTTTAGGATAGATGTATATGAGAGATTTTGGCGAAGTGAGGGCGTAGCCCGAACGCGGCCAAGA
>Ga0114999_10003145_pt1 | contig 20994 bp, 20 predicted proteins | sample ArcticOcean_MG_C_3_FD_89820 | JGI IMG/M metagenome (GOLD analysis project Ga0114999, IMG submission 89820) | Marine microbial communities from western Arctic Ocean - ArcticOcean_MG_CB8_126 | ecosystem: Environmental > Aquatic > Marine > Oceanic | place: Arctic Ocean: Canada Basin | collected...
CGTCAAAGTAGGTTTTCCTCTGACAGTGCCGGTCTATCCAGATAGCGGACACTGGGCCTAGAGCCTATTAATGTATTCCACTACCCTAGCGTGATAATGCCGTATTTTTACGCGGTACGTTTTTGACGTCTGCTTTTGTATTGTATACCCTACTTCATCCGAGTCAGAGTGAGTACAGGTGCAATGAAACCCGAAAAAATCGCCAGGAAATTTCTTGATTTTTTGGAATCTCGGAAGTTAGCTGATTGTAGCAAGCTCGTTGCAGATGACTTTGGAATGACTTGGCCCGGCGGCATTCAAATTGACAACCTTGCAGAGGTGAAACGATTTGGATCCGGGCGCTTTCAATGGGTGAAAAACATTTACACTGATATCGAAGTCGCTGAGACAAAAAATGGTACGGCTGTCTATTTTATTGGAACGCTCGAAGGAAAATTTATCAATGGAGTGCCGTTCTCAAACATTCGTTTTGTCGACCGCGTATTAATTAAAGAAGGATTGGTGAGTGAGTTGTTGGTGTGGAGTGATCTTGCCGAGGAGCTTAGGAAACACGATCTTTGATCTTTAGGTTGAAGTTTGCTATTTAATAACCAATTGGTTACTTTTTGGTAAATTAATATTTTGTAGAGAAAATTCATGAACAATACCGATCCAAAAATCAAAACAACTGTCGTTGGTTCCTACCCAGTGCCGACTTGGCTTGTCGCCTTGCCCTCCGAACAGGCATTGATTGACGCCACCCGCGCCGTGATAGGCACTCAGGAAACAGCAGGCCTTGATGTGGTCTGTGATGGCGAACTCTACCGCTTTGATATCAATCACCCTGAAACCAATGGTATGATCGAATATTTTACAAGGCCAATGGGTGGTATTCGCAATGAAGCCACTTTTGAGGAGGTGATCGCCTATCGTAGCCAGGAAGGCATGGGATTTCGAACCAAGCCGCCGGGTGTGGTTGAAATGGCTATTGATCATGGCACACTTGATTTGCCTCACGCGGCAACGCGTGCCCATAAATTGGCGAATAAGCCGTTGAAGTTTACGCTCACCGGTCCCCATATGTTGGCCAAAACATTGGTCAATAAGCATTATGATGATGTACCAGCAATGACCATGGCAATCGCAAAAGTTCTGGCGGAACAGGTGAAACATATTGATGCTGAGATCGTGCAACTCGATGAAGCCAATCTTCCTGGCCATCCCGAAGAGTGGGAGTGGGCCGCTGAGGCAATCAATTTAGTTCTTGATGCTGTGAAGACGACGCCTGCTGTTCATCTTTGTTTTGGCAATTATGCCGGCCAATCGGTTCAAGGTGGAAATTGGGACAACCTGATTAAATATGTAAATGCCCTACACGTTGATCACATTGTCATGGAAAATGCACATCGACCGATTGAGGAATTGGCAGTATTTAAAGAATTGCGTCCTGAAATTGGTCTTGGTCTTGGCGTTGTCGATATTAAAATAAATCAGGTCGAGAGCGCGGGTGAAATAGCCAAAGCGCTTGAAGACGCTGACAAATTACTGGGCACCGGTCGGATTACTTATATTAATCCCGATTGTGGTTTTTGGATGCTGCCGCGTAACGTTGCCGATGGTAAAATCGCTGCCTTGGTGGCCGGGCGTGATCTCTATGAAGGCCGCGGTTAAATTTAAGCTAATCCATTCCCAGCAGGTCATAAATGCGCCGCGTGTAGACGCCAAATTTTTTCTGGGTTTTCATATCCAATTTACGCGGATGCGGAAAATCTACTTTAAAATGGTCAGCTAATCTGGCTGGAGACGGGCTCATGACGGCGACGTGGGTGCCGAGGAAAACGGCTTCTTGAATGCCATGAGTAACAAAGACAATTGTTTTCTGACTTTTCTGCCAAATATCCAACAATTCGAGATTCATTTTTTCACGGGTCATCGCATCCAAGGCACCAAAAGGCTCATCCATAAGGATAAGTTTGGGATCATGCACCAAAGCGCGCGCAATGGCAGCACGTTGCTGCATACCGCCTGAAAGTTCGTAGGGGTATTTATCCTCGAAACCTTTGAGGCCGACCATGTTTAGCAGGTCTTTGGCCCGCTCCCGGGCAGCTTTCTTCGGTAAGCCCAAAATTTCCGCCGGTAGCTGAACATTTTCCTGAATGCGGCGCCATTTTAACAACAAAGGTTGTTGGAAAACCATGCCGATATCTTTGCTGGGATCGAACGGTGTTGTCTGATTGCCGATATTGACCTCGCCTTCATCATGCGGATGTAGGCCAGCCAGTACCTTGAGCAGCGTTGATTTGCCGCAACCGGAAGGACCGACAAGGCTGATAAGCTCACCTTCGGCGACATCTAAGGAAACATTGTTAATTGCTTCAAATTCAATGTCGCGGGTGCGGTAGACCTTGCGGACATTCTTTAGCGAAATAAAGGGGTTTTCCATCTTATAATTCCTATTCCATCCGCGCATCTTGAACGACAAGCATGCGCTCTAGAATAAGGACCAATCCGTAGAGGATCACGCCGATCAGCGTCACCAGTAATAATGCCATTACCATGGCATCAGTATTAAGTGCTTCCTGAGTGATCAGCATGAACCAGCCTAGCCCTCTGTCGGATTGAATAAATTCGCCGACGATGGCACCGGCGACGGCCAGTACGGTTGCGATTTTCATGCCGGAAAAAATAAACGGCAGCGCGCCGGGCAGTTGGATTTTGGTAAATATTTGCCATTGGGAGCCATTTAAGGAACGCACAAGATCCAACAAATCAGGTTCAACTTCCCGCATGCCACGGACCGTGTTGAGCAGAATTGGAAAAAAGCAAATGGTGAAAGTGATAACAATATTGGTGTCGATACCAAAGCGTAGCCATACAATAAATAAGGGAGCCATCGCGACTTTGGGGATCATGTTTAAAGTTACCAAGAGCGGCATCAGCGCTTCATCGGTCGCCTTGGACCAGGAAAATAAAACGGCAAATCCAACGCCAACGACGACCGCTAGAATATAGCCGCCAAATATTTCCTGACTGGTAGCGATGAAATGGGTCAACCAATTATAGTTTTCGACTTCTAAGGTTTTGAGCGCCTGCCATGGTGTTGGAAGAATATACTCAGGCACTTCACCAAATACGACAGCCGCCCACCAAAGCGCGACAAAGCCAATATGGGTGAGCGTTATAATTGCTATTTTTCGCCATTTTGCGGCATTCATAATAGGGGCAACTTTCTTTTTTAAAATTGACAGTAACTTTTTAGTTACATTTTTTAAAAATGTCTATATAATGATTCACCAATTAGTTACTTATAAAATTTTATTTAAACTAACATAAGATACCTACGGGAGAAATCATGTCATATTTTACTAGAATCACAACAGGAGTTGTAGCGCTGATGATTGTGCTGCTGGCTGGTGTTGGGCAATCCACAGCTGCAGAAAAAATCAATTTTGTTCTTAACTGGGTGCCGGGTGGCGATCACTCGCCGGTTTATTGGGCAAAGGCGCAGGGCTGGTACGACAAAGCCGGTATCGACCTAACGATTGAAAATGGTACTGGTTCCGGTGCTTCCGTTAAAAAAGTCGGCATCGGCCGCAATGAAGTCGGTATCGCTGATTTGCCAACCGCGCTTCGCGGCATCGGTAAAGGGGCAGATATTCTGGCCGTCATGAATATTTATGCCAATTCGCCCTATGGCATTTATTGGAAGAAATCTTCCGGTATTAAAACATTTGGTGATTTGAAGGGCCGGACCATTGGTAACCCTCCATTTGATGCCGCTCGTCAAATGTGGCCAGCTATTGCTAAGGTTTTGAAAATAGAGCCGGGTTCTGTTAAATTCATCAATGTGAAACCAAATGCAAAAATTGCCGCCATGAAGTCAGGTGCGATTGATGCGACGACAAACTTCTACAACGTGCACTACATCTATCAGCGCATCTTTAAAGAAGATATGGGTTTCGTTGCCTTACGTGACCTTGGCTACAACCCCTATGGCAACTCAATTATTGCCAATGGTAAATGGGCGAAAGCCAATAAAGGCCTTGTTAGAAACTTTGTCAGTGTGACACAGAAAGCTTATGCAACATGCGTTACCAATCCCAAACCGTGCATTGAGACGCTCGCTAAAGCGGGCAGTCAGAAAGTCTCGGATGTCACGTCTAACTGGAAACTGGTTGTCGAGTTGATGACCCATGAAACCAGTAAAAAGAATGCGATTGGCTATTTCTCGCCGAAGCGCATGAATGACGACTACGCTGGCGTAAAGGCTTCCTTTAAAGATGTTAAAGCGTATGACATCAAAAATGCTTACACCAATGAATATCTGGACATGTCCATTAAGATGCCAAAATCTGGCCTCTAGACATCGTCTTATGATCGTCTCACTTGTGCATTAATAGTACAAAGTGTGATCCAATAACCGCCCCGAGCATGGGATCCCGCTCGGGTCGGTTTTATTTGCCTAGCGGTCTAGTTTGAGTTCGCCTTTGACACGATCTTCATTAATTACAAAGCCAAAACCATATCCATAAGCATTATGGTTGTGTATATCGCTAAATAATACTTGGGTATTGTTGGGCATCTTAATGAAGAAACCTACCCGCAAATCTCCGGTTTCTTTAAGGCCCTGAATAATTTTAATATTGACTGGAAAGTTTTGTCTTTCCTAATTCACCGTCTAGTTACATACTGGACCACCCCTGAGCAAAGAGTCACCAGTCATTAACCAGTGGTTACTAGGAATATGATTTTGATCTTTGCTCAACAAATACAACGGTTTTGGAAAATAGAATGTCTGAAATTTTAAATTCTGAAAATTTACCAGACGAGTTTGAGGACGAAAATGCTTTAGAGGAATTTATGTCTCGGCCCAGTCAGGCTCTGATCGATGATTTGGCATCTGTCGATGGCGATATCATGATTTTAGGGGTCGGCGGTAAAATGGGCCCGACCTTGGCACGCCTCGCTAAACGGGCGGTACCGCAGAAAAATGTTATCGGGGTTGCGCGCTTTAGTGAACCCAACTTACTTCATAAACTCGAAAGTTGGGGGATTGAGACGATTAAAGCAGATCTGATGGATCGCGATGCATTAGCTACGCTGCCGAAGCCTAAGAATATTGTTTTTATGGCGGGCCGAAAATTTGGTTCGTCCGGATCAGAGGAACTAACATGGGCAATGAACGTTCATTGTCCAGCCTTGGTCGCAGAAGCATTTAAGGATTCGCGGATTGTTTCGTTTTCTACGATCTGCGTTTATCCTTTTGCGTTGGCATCCTCCGGTGGCTCAACTGAAGATATATCACCAAATCCACCCGGTGAATATGCTCAATCCTGTGTTGGGCGAGAGCGCATGTTTCAGCATTTTTCTAATCAGTTTGATACCCCAGGCTGCATCATCCGGCTGAGTTACGCCATTGATATGCGTTATGGCGTCTTGTTCGATGTTGCTAATACCGTTTATTCAGGTGAGCCGCTGGATGTTACCATGGGGCATGCCAATGTCATCTGGCAGGGTGACGCCAATGCTCAGGTATTGCGGGCTTTGCGTCATTGCCAAACGCCAACCTGGCCGCTCAATGTCAGCGGCTCAGAGGTCACCTCAATTCGCTGGCTTGCGGAAGAGTTTGGCAAGCGACTGGGCAAATTTCCGGTGATTGTTGGAGAGGAAGCAGACACTGCATGGCTTGCTAAGACCGACAAGGCACAAAATTTATTTGGCCAGCCGATCGTGCCAATTGATAAAATGATCGATTGGATAGCGCAATGGGTTTCTACCGGAGGGGCCAGCCACGGCAAACCAACTCATTTTGAATCACGAGACGGTGCCTATTAGGTGATGGTTGAGACATTTGAAATCATAAACTTGGAAGGACGTCATCTCGCCGGTGCTTTAGCGCTTTCCGAAGAAGCTCATTGGAATCAAGTTGAGGCTGATTGGAAAATGATGATGGCCGCCGGCAAGGCTATTGGCATCGAGGAATCGGACGGTCGTCTCGTTGCCAGTGCTCTGGCTCTGCCTTGTGGAAAACAATTCGGTTGGGTCAGTATGGTTCTCGTAACGGAAGCTTGGCGCAAAAAGGGTCTTGCAACACAATTACTTTCGGCTTGTATCCAAAATTTGGAGAACGCTGGTATGATTCCGGTATTGGATGCAACACCGGCTGGTGAAAATGTATATCGGCCGATGGGGTTTCTGCCCCATTTTGGCTTTCAACGATGGGAACATGAAGACGTAGGAGGCATTAGTATCGAGGGCGTCACCGGTTCGAAGTTTATGTCCGCAGAAACTGATGCCATTGCTCAATTGGATGTTGAAATATTTGGCGGTGAGAGACCCAAAGTTCTGAAGAATTTGTTGGGACGGAGCGCTACGCTCTCCTGTATGGACGATATGAAGGATGGCTTTTTGCTAGGTAGAGACGGCAGGGTGGCGACACAGATTGGGCCAATTTTCTCCAACAAAATCGCCAGCGCCATAAACATGCTGGATTTTGCCTTATTGCAATTAACCGGACGGGTTTTTATTGATGCCTGTGATCATCAAACAGATTTTATCACGCGTCTTGAACAATATGGCTTTAAACGCCAACGGCCTTTTCTGCGGATGGCAAAGGGGCGGGTTGAAAATCTTGGTGATCCATCTCGAATGTTCGCGATGGCCGGGCCAGAATTAGGATAGGTTAAATTATGGGATTCCATTGGTCAGATTGGCCCGAAGAGGTTTTAGCTGAGTTACGACGAGGATGTGTGATACCAGCGTCTCCTTTGGCCTTAACGCCAAAGCGCGAATATGATCCTGTTCGTCAAAAAGCGCTCGCACGATACTACATTGACGCTGGTGCCGGCGGCATCGCGATTGGTGTGCACACCACGCAATTTGAAATCCGAGACGTCGGACTTTATGAGCCGGTTTTAACAACGGCTGCAGAAGCGATGGAGAATTGGACTGACAAGCCAATTGTAAGGGTTGCCGGTTTGGTCGGAAAAACTGCACAGGCCAAAGCTGAAGCCGATATTGCTGCTGGGCTTGGCTATCATGCGGGGCTCCTGAGCCTAGCCGCCTATAAAGGTTCAGGTGAAGAGGAAATCCTAGAGCATTGCCGCGTTGTTGCCGACGTGATGCCGTTGATTGGCTTCTATCTTCAATCCTCCGTTGGCGGCGTGCTTTTGTCTACCGAATTTTGGCGGCAATTTGCTGAAATTGATAATGTTATCGCAATCAAAATGGCACCTTTTAACCGCTATCACACCCTGGATGTCATTCGCGGTATCGCCTTGGCCAATGCGGAGGACCGAATCTCACTTTATACCGGGAATGACGACAATATCGTTATGGACCTGATCACACCGTATGAGATTATGCGGGGCGATGAAAAAGTATCGCTAAAATTCGCCGGTGGTCTTTTAGGACATTGGTCGGTTTGGGTTGAAGGAGCTGTTGAGGTGTTTCGCAAATGCAAAGAGGAACCCTTGAGCAGTGAACATTTGGTGCTCAACGGTCAGGTAACCGACTGCAATGCAGCATTTTTTGATGTTGCGAATGATTTTGCCGGCTGCATTGCTGGTGTTCATGAAGTGCTGCGCCGCCAAGGATTGCTCGACGGCATTTGGTGTCTTAACCCGGAAGAGACTTTAAGTCCTGGTCAGTTGGCAGAAATTGATCGCGTATATCATGAATACCCTGAACTCAATGACGATGCATTCGTGGCAGATAATTTGAACAGGTGGTTATCAGAATGAAACTAGCACTTTGTAACGAAGTACTAGGCGATATGCCGATTGACGAGCCAGACGGTCCTGCCACGGCCACCTATTCGGCTGGATATATGCGTACCCTCATTGACGGCCATTAAAGATCAGGCCAAATTTCGAAATAAAGAGTTTGAGGTTCTGGGAGAGATTGGTTATCAGTAACTAATTAGTTACTAATTCCCTATCGTGTAAGTATACTATTTTAGCAGGCAGAGGATAGTCAGTTTTGATAAAAACCACCAAAAGAAACCCGGAGCGGACAAAAGAGCTCATTCACCAAGCGGCTTTGACTGAATTTGCCAACAGGGGGTATGGTGGCGCCCGTGTGGATATGATTGCTACGCGGGCAAGCGTCAATAAGCGCATGTTATATCATTATTATGGCAGCAAAGATGATTTGTTTCTTTATGTGCTCGAACGTGCATACGAAAAAATTCGCTCCCATGAGGAAAAATTGGACCTCGAAAATTTAGTCCCAGAAGATGCTGTGCGAGAATTGGTGAAGTTTACGTTTTCTTATCATCACAAGAATCCTGAGTTTATGCGCCTGCTAAACAACGAAAATCTCTACAAAGCAGAGCACATCAAGAAATCTAAAAAGATCAAACAAATGCATTCGCCATTTGTTGAATTAATAACGGATGTTTTAAAACGCGGCGAAAACGCGGGCGTTTTTAGAAAAAATGTCGACCCTGTCCAATTTTACGTCACTGTTGCCTCGGTTGCTTATTTTTACCTTTCAAATGTCTATACACTCAGTCACATTTTTGGCCGAAAATTGGACTCCAAATCTGCCTTAGCGGAGCGGTTAGATCACTGCGTCGATGTCGTATTGGGTTATTTACGGTCGTAACTAGAAAATTTTCTTGAGTAGGAGTTAACTAGATAGTTACTTGTGGAAATAAATGGGTTAAGAATAAGCGGCTGATCAAAGAACAGATTATACAAGGAATGAAATCATGTCAGAAGTCAGACTGGGAATTATTATGAACGGCGTCACTGGGCGTATGGGGAAAAATCAACATCTCATCCGCTCTATCCTAGCTATTCAAGACCAAGGCGGTGTTAAACTCGCTAATGGTGATAGCGTTATGCCAGATCCTATTTTGGTTGGCCGCAATGCTCAGAAAGTGGAGGCGTTGGCTAAAGAGCTAAATGTTGAGCGCTGGACCACAGATTTGGATGCTGCACTTGAGAATAAGAATGACCGTCTGTTTTTTGATTCAGCTTCAACCCAGCTTCGCGTTGACCTTCTAAAAAAAGCAATGGATGCAAGCAAAGACGTTTATTGCGAGAAGCCAATTTCAGAAACTTTGGATGTCGCGATGGACATTGTGCGCTATGCGGCGAAAGCCGGCGTAAAAAATGGTGTTGTACATGACAAATTATCCCTTCCTGGTCTGATCAAACTCGCTCAGCTTATTGAAGAAGGTTTCTTTGGCCGCATTCTTTCCGTCAAAGGAGATTTTGGCTATTGGGTCTTTGAGGGAGATGATGAGCCTGCGCAACGCCCAAGCTGGAATTACCGCAAACAAGATGGCGGCGGTATTATGTTGGATATGCTGTGTCATTGGCGTTATGTTTTTGAAAATATCTTTGGTGCGGTAAAATCGGTTAGCTCTTTGGGCGCTGTCCATCTTACGAAACGGTGGGACGAAAAGGGCGAACCGTACGATGCCAATGCGGATGATGCCGCCTATTCAACTTTTGAGCTGGAAAACGGTATTGTTGCCCAGATGAACAGCTCCTGGTGTACCCGAGTGAACAGAAGCGATCTGGTAACCTTCCAGGTTGATGGCACCAAAGGATCAGCTGTTGCCGGTCTGCATAAATGTGTCATTCAGTCCTTGGCTGATACACCAAAGCCAGTTTGGAATCCCGACGAGCCCCGGACAAATAATTTTCTCGAAGACTGGTCGGAGTATCAGCCAGATCAAGAATTTGATAATGGCTTTAAAGTCCAATGGGAAATGTTTATCCGGCATTTATTCGAGGATGGTCCTTGGAAGTACACTCTTTTGGAAGGCGCCAAAGGCGTTCAATTGGCAGAGCTTGGCCTGAAAAGTTGGCAAGAACGCCGCTGGATCGATCTTCCAGATTTGGAGGTTTGAGATAATGAGTACTCTAATTCTGCCTTTGCCCGAAGGCTCGACGGAAACTTATTCCCTTGGTGAGCCAAAAAGTTTTGCCGTTATAGACCCAAAAAACACGCCAAGAATCACCTATTCGGCGGCACATGTGGTGGCCAATCCCTTACATGATGGAAATCCTTCTTTGGACGCTGCCATAGATTGGGACACGACAATTGAGTATCGGCGCTACCTTTATTCCCTTGGACTGGGCGTTGCCGAAGCGATGGATACGGCGCAGCGCGGCACAGGCGTTGATTGGCCAAATTCGTTAGAGCTCATAAAACGATCAATTGATGCTGCGCAGGATTTTGAAAAAGACGGCGTAGCGCTGCTGGCCAGCGGCTGCGGCACAGATCAATTGGAGCCGGGTCCCAATGTCACGATTGATGATGTAATTGCGGCTTATGAAGAGCAGTGTGCAGCAATTGAAGAAGCCGGCGGCCGCCTCATCTTGATGGCCAGTCGGGCTCTGGCCGTGGCAGCTAAATCACCGGATGATTATCTCAAGGTTTATGAACGGATTCTCAGCCAAGTTAAGGAGCCGGTGATTATTCATTGGCTGGGCGAAATGTTCGACCCGGCACTGGCCGGATATTGGGGCTCTGATGATTACTGGGCGGCGATGGATACTTGTTTGGAAATGCTGACTGCCAATGCCGTCAAAGTGGACGGCGTGAAGGTTTCCCTGTTGGATGTTGAAAAAGAAATCGTCATGCGTAATAAACTGCCGGACGGTGTGTTGATGTATACCGGTGATGATTTTAATTTCCCGGAATTAATTGCGGGTGATGACGATGGCTTCTCTCACGCTTTGCTGGGTATTTTTGATGCAATAGCGCCTGCGGCAAGTGCAGCTCTCGCGGCAATGGCCCAGGGAGATATGGATGGTTATCACGATATCCTTGGTCCAACATTGCCCTTGGGACGGCATATTTTCCAAGATCCGACACTATTTTACAAAACAGGTGTCGTGTTCCTTGCTTATCTCAATGGCCATCAGGACCATTTTCTCGTTGTCGGTGGTCAGGAGGGAACGCGCTCCACATTGCATTTGGCTGAACTGTTCCGATTAGCAGATAAAGCGGGGCTTTTGGGTAACCCCGAAATAGCGGCGGCACGAATGACAAACGTTATGATTTTGCATGGAGTTACAGCTTAAAATGCCTGAACTCACCAAAGCCAGATTATCTCTGAATACTGCAACGGTCAATCAATGGTCGCTCAAAGAATGCATTGAAGGCTGCGCGCGCTACTGCGTGCCGGCGCTTGATCCGTGGCGCGATAAACTTCATGAATTGGGCGTCGATACTGCTGTCAAAATGATCAAGGATAACGGCTTGCAGGTATCTGCTTTATGCCGGGGTGGTATGTTTACCGGTCCAGGTGAAGCCGAGCGCCAAGCTGCGCTGGATGATAATCGCACAGCCGTTGATGAGGCCGTTGCCACTGGAGCTAATTGCTTGGTGCTGGTTGTCGGAGGGCTTCCCCAAGGGTCCAAAGATATTGGTGATGCCCGGTCTCAAGTGCGGGATGGCATTGGTGAATTGTTGGATCATGCCCGGGCCTGCAATATGCCTCTGGCGATCGAGCCACTGCATCCAATGTTTGCTGCAGACCGTGCCTGCGTTAATACGCTCTCTCACGCCAATGATCTTTGTGATGAGTTGGGCGACGGTGTCGGTATCGCTGTTGATGCCTATCATGTCTGGTGGGACCCGGATCTTGAAAAAGAAATTGCCCGCGCCAAAGGCCGCATTCTAGGTTTCCATGTCTGTGATTGGCTCGTGCCAACTAAAGATCTGCTGTTGGACCGCGGTATGATGGGAGATGGCGTCATTGATTTGCCAGCCATGCGTCAAATGGTCGAAGATGCAGGTTATAACGGCCTGATCGAAGTTGAAATATTCTCGGCTGATAATTGGTGGAAGCAAGACGGCGACGAGCTTATGGAAACAGTGATTGAGCGTTTTGAGAGCGTTATCTGATCCGTTAAGAAAGCTGCCAAATGGGTGCTGTCAGACGAATGCGAACTAGTCTCTGCATATCGTGAGTAATAGGAAATTATGCAGCACAAAGCTGCTGCCACTCCGCTAGAGCAGCGTTGCGTTGCAGCTCATAATTTTTTTTATCAATTAAGTGGCGTACTTCGTTGAAATGGTTTTGGACTGATGAGTGAAATGAGACAAATTTCTATACCTCGCTCATTGAGCAAGTCTTCAACATTACGAAGTGAAAGTGGAAATCGGACATACGTCATCATGGTCAAGTGGATAATCTCGCGAGATGTTTTGAAATATCAAAAAGGATTTTGCAACCCAAAACATTATAAAATTGCCAGGACTAGGTCAAAGTTCCGTTTCCTCTGACAGTACCCATATGTGACATTAAGATTCTGCCATGTTAAAATACAACGCTTTAAATTTTGAGAGACAATCATGACAGCTAATGGCGAGAAAATGAGCTATCCAGAACACTATTTCCCTGGAGCGGAAGAGTTAAAGCCGGATGAAATGCGGATCACAGCATTGGGCACTGGCCGCCCGTTCCTACGGCGCTCACAGGCTAATGCGAGTTGGCTTATAGAGCTCGGCAATGGCGACAAGTTCGTTTTTGATTTCGGTTTTGGCTCGCAGATGAATTTCACTGCCATGGGAATTCCTTATGGCGATATTACCGCCTGGTTTGCGACCCATCTTCATACCGATCATGTGGGGGACTTCGGACAGGTGTGGGTCGGCTCTTGGACGGGCGGACGGCTTAAACCATTGGAAATGTTTGGCCCCTCAGGTCCAAAACCCAAATATGGATTTAAGCACTTTTGTGAAAAGCAAATGGAAAGCTATGCCTGGGATACGGATACGCGCGTCGGGGCGCTGCCAGCGGTCGGGGCAGAGGTGAATGTCCACGAGTTCAACTATGCGGAAACCGGACCGGTTTACGAACACAATGGTGTCACCATCTCCAGTTTCCCAGCGGTTCATCAATATGGTGGGCCGGTTAGCCTCCGATTAGATTGGAATGGGCTATCCTTTGTCTACTCAGGAGACACGACGCCCAGCCAGTTTTTCATCGATAATGCACAAGACGCTGACGTGGTTGTGCACGAAACTTTTAACACGGTGGAACAACTGATGGAGCGTTCTGGTTACGATGAACGCTCAGCGCGTGCTATCGGGACATTCGTACATTCCGCTCCGGAAGAAGCAGCAGTGGTCCTGAGGGAGGTCAATCCGCGCCTAGCTGTGGTATTTCATTTTCTCAACGATTTCGATACGGCTCAAGAAATCTACGACAAGATACGCATGCATTATAAAGGACCATTAGCCCTCGCGACTGATTTCATGATCATCAATGTCACGCCCGACATCGCAATTACACGTATGGCCGAAGTCACCAATCATGCCTGGCCTAACAAATCCAAACATGAAGATTTTGGAAAGGCGGAACGAAAGCCGATGATGGTGATGGCCGATTGGCTGCGAGAAGCTCAGCTATTCCCGAAGGTGCCATCGGATCGGGGGTTGGTTAACAAGGGTGAGGAATAGAGGCCTTATCCATTTCGTTGCTTTTTGTAACTGAGAGCGTTTTTGTATAAACAACCTTGAGCTAATACTCTTCATCAGAATAAAAGAAATTGATATAATTGGACTGGTCCTATTATTAAACGGTTCAATTAGTATTGGAAGTTTGAATTCAATTGTCCCAAGATGGCGACGACACAAGCATCTTTTATGTGAATAGCACTTTTCCTTATTCGAAAATTTATTAGGTTGTGTGCTATTACCCGTATAGAATAAATTTGATTACTTAAATTAATATTAGATTTGGGCCAATTACTCGAATTTAAACTCAGGGAGTTAATATGAAAAAGTTTATCAGGGACATCGTTTATGTTGCCGTTTCGGCATTTATAGTTATTTCAGCATCAACGGATGTTTATTCAAAAGATCGAATATTGAGAGCAGATACTGGATCTCCGGGTGGAAGTGCACACACTTCAACAGTAGTTATAGGTAAAGTGTTGGGCAGTCGGCTGGGTTTTACGACCCAAGTAAATGATAGCCAAACCCTTACTCGATCCGCTCTAAAACTGGGCCGAGGCCAACTAGATTGGTTCCCAATGCCAACAGCTATTCCTTTTCTTATGCAGAAGGGTGTGGGTCCATATAAAAAAGAGCCCATGAAAAGTAAGGCTGCTGCACAGATAAAAAATATTAGGGGATTGTGGGGCTGGAACGCTAACTTATTCCATTTCGTTACTTTTAAGGTCGATAAAATCAAGAACTTCTCAGACCTCAAGGGGAAAATCGTGTACACTGGCCCCCCATCAGGAGCAGCTGCTGTTACTTCCGAATCAATAATTAAAACGCTTACGGGTTTTAAACCAAATGTTGACTACAAAGCGAAGCGTATGCCGTGGGGCGGCGGTCTCCAGGCGATGATGGATGGAAAATTAGATGTGTACGTCAGGCCATGTCCGTTGGGTTGTGCAATATTGGACCAGCTTGGTATGAAAAATGAATTTAGGTTGTTGGACGTTGCAAATGCTGGACTGTTAAAAAAATGGACCAAGCATCCTGCTCGGATTACAGGAACAATACCAGCCGGTACTTATGGCGCTCAGGTTAACAAAGGTAAGAGTATCGTTGCTGCTGGTACAACTTTTTTTATAGCAGTAAATAAAAATAATATTTCTGCAGATTTGGCCTATAAAATGACCAAAATGACTTGGGATCACTTGGACGAAATTTATAAATCTGCAAAAACTCTATCGGCTATCGATAAGAAAACTCCTTTTGTTGGTGTGAATGTGCCACTACACATTGGAGCCGTTAAGTACTACAGAGAAGTAGGCATGAAAATTCCAGCAAGATTGCTTCCGCCTGAAGCTAAGTAATTGTTCCGGAATTAAAATGTTAAGGGCCCAGTTTATCATAATTAGCTGGGTCTTTCACTTCTGTATTTTATAAAAAATAAGAGTTAATAATGGCGTTCGGAAATAGTCAAAATCCGCTTAATCAACCGTTGAGCTATGTTGTCATAATTGTAAGTCTATTTATGGCTGTTGTAGGTATTTTAAACTCAGCGCCTACTTTCTGGATATTTCCAAGAGTAGGACCGTTTCCTGAAGAATTAATTCGCCCACTCATACTAATTCCATCTATTTTTGTGGTTTTAATTCGTAACCCTATTTCAACGATAGTAGGAAAACGCTTTCCAGCAATAGCTAAATTTTCCTGGATAGTGGATGTGGTAATTATGCTCGCGTCTCTCTGGGTATTTTGGAACTATTACGATGTTTTAATGCGTATAGAGGAAGGACTTTTTGATCTCGAATTCATCCATCCGATGATAGCGTTAACGGCTTGTGCTATATTTATCATCTTGTGCTGGCGGGTCTGGGGTGCGCCTCTCGGTATTTGCGGCATTGCAGCGCTGTTTTATCTTTATACGGGTGAGTATTGGCCCTGGATTTTTGAAACGGCTCCGATCCCTTTTATAGAATCTTCAGAAGACCTCTGGTTTAACCTTAATGATGGGGTTCTAGGTACAATAATGGGAATACTAATATTTACGGTATTTCCCTTTATTTTACTTGGTGTTCTCTTAGAGGGCACAGGGGGCGGCAAATCTTTAATAAAGGTAGCTTTCCATTTAACCAGCCGATTTCGAGGTGGGCCTGCGCACGCAGCAATTCTAGCCTCTGGTCTATTTGGCACAATGTCCGGAGGGGCTGTAACTAACGTTGTCGCGACAGGGGTGTTAACTATACCTATTATTAAGAAGCGTGGTTTTGAGCCTGCATTTGCTGGGGGCGTTGAGGCAACGGCGTCAAGTGCAGGTCAGATAATGCCGCCAATAATGGGAGCGGCAGCCCTCGTAATGGCTGATTTTACAGGTATTTCATATCTTACCATTATTATTGCGGCGCTTATACCTGCCTTGGCTTACTACGCTAGCCTGTTCATATCTGTCGTTTTTGAAGCTCGGAAATTAGGAATAGAAGCAGTACCTGATATGGAGGATGATTTAGCTATAGACGGTCAGGATTTTATAAATTTGATTATGGTTTTCGTTCCTATTGGCATAGTTATAACAGCCTTATTAAATGGTTTTTCAGCCTCAGGTGCGGGACTAATGGCATTATATTCAATTGTCCCACTTTCATTCCTTAATCCTGAAATTCGAAAAAAACCCTATAAAATTATTTTGGCCTTAGCAAAGGGAGGCGAAACGTTTGGCCATCTCCTTATGGCAATTGGCGTTGTCGGGATTATTGTTGCTGTATTAGGAACTACGGGTCTTCCGAATGATTTTGCTCAGGTACTTAATCAAATGGCAGGGGCACACCTGTTCCCAGTTTTATTGATAGCAGGGATAGCGGCTTTGATGCTGGGTATGGGAATGCCAACGCTGCCAGCTTACTTGACTATCATTCTTATTATGGGGCCTTCAATTCAAGATCTTGGTGTCTCTGTATTAGTTGCTCATTTATTTGTACTTTATTATGGCGTTGCTTCTTCTATAACCCCACCCGTTGCAGTGGCAGCGTATGCAGCTGCCTCCATTGCTGAGGCCCCTCCATTACGAACGGCGATCTATGCACTAAGAATAGGTTTAGTAAAATTTATAGTCCCCTTCGCGTTTGCTTTTTATCCGGTTCTTTTATTAGTCGAAGAAAGTGGTGTGAAGTTTGATTTTTGGGAATTTAGTTCTGCTATATCTAGGCTTCTAGTGGTTATATACCTAGTATCTAGTGCCACTCTTGCGTTTGATCAACGGAGATTACCTGCCTGGGAAATTATTTTAAGGCTAGGGTTAGCAGTTTTAATTCTAGTGACAATAGTATGGGTTCACTGGTTAGCTACAGCTATAGCATTATTGTTTTTGTACTGGCACTATTCTAAATTTAAGTAGCTGGCGGTGCTGTCAGACGAATGCGAACTCGTCTCAGTGTGTGGTAAAAACCAAGGTTTTATGCAGCGAAAAGCTGCAGCCACTCGGCAAGTGCAGCGTTACGTTGCAGCCTAAATATTTCTCTATCGATTATATGACAATACCATAATTGGAGGATATCATTCAAATTCCTCTTTCATTCATCTCAAATTGAGCATTAAGTCCGGTAGAAATAATGCGATCTGTGGAAAAACCATAACTATCGCTAGACCAATGATCGTGGCGGCCAAGAATGGCCAGATACCATTAAATATGGTCCAAATTTCAACATCCTTGAGGACCGTCTTGACCATAAAAACGTTCATCCCAATAGGTGGTGTAATAAGACCAATCTCAACTACAATAATCACTACTATACCGAACCAAACGCCATCAATCCCGAGCGGTTGCACGATCGGATAAAAAATAGGAACAGTCAGCAACAGCATAGCAAGACTGTCAAAGACACAACCCAAAATCACATAGATGAAGCAAATTGCGAGCACGACACCAATTGGTGAAACGTCAAGTGATGTGATAAATTCCACCATCGCATCTGGAAGACCGGCAAGGTTGATAAAATTAGAAAACACGAGTGCACCGAAACCCACAACGAAAATCATTGCCGATGTCCGTCCCGCGTCTACTAAAGAGTCAACCAAAGCACGGATATTTAGCTTGCCGCGTGCCAAGGCAAATACCATTGCGCCCGCAGCTCCAATAGAAGCCGCTTCTGTGGGCGTGAATACGCCAAGATAAATTCCTCCCAATACCAGAATGAATAGAATCAAAACCCCCCAAACTTTAGAAAGCGCACGCCATCGCTCTGGCCAGGAAATGCGTTCACCAGGCGGACCCATCTCTGGATTCAGCCGAACCGTAATTGCAATCGCCCCAAAATAGAGCGCGACCAATAACAGACCTGGAAAAATACCTGCGATAAACAATTTACCAATATCAACTTCGGTAAGGATGCCGTAAATCACCATAGGTACACTTGGTGGAATTAAAATACCAAGTGTTCCACCCGCAGCGATGGTTCCTGCTGCCAGACTGTCAGCATACCGGAAGCGGCGCATAGGCGGCATGGCTACCTTGCTCATCGTCGCAGCAGTTGCGAGAGAAGAACCTGATACAGCGGCAAAACCGGCACAGGCTCCGACTGTGGCCATCGCTAATCCACCTTTATAATGTCCAAGAAAAGCGTTTGTCGCATCGTAAAGTTCTTCAGAAAGCTGGGCACGATGAATGAATGACCCCATAAGCACAAAAAGAGGTAATACTGAAAGGCCATAGTTAGTTGATAGATCCAAGATTTGTTGACCTGCCATTGCAAGCGCTGCACCCAGCGAGTCAATGTCAAATAGCCCACCACGTACAACTGCAAAACCTCCTACGCCTACCACAAGAAGAGTAAAGCCTAGAGGTATGCCGATAAATGCGATCAATAAAACAAGTGCAAATCCGATAAGTGAAAGAGTCATATTTAACGCTGGTCCTTTAATATATGTTTACTGATTATCTTGGTAATCAGGGTAAATTTTCCCGGCGCAAGCGTAGAAAAACAAGCCAATGAGGATCAAACACGACAAGCCTGCGAACGTGCTCATAAAAAATGCGATTGGCGCTCGCGGCCAAAGTAAAAAGCCCGTCGTTGCACCAGTTTCATCAAGTTGCACGCCCTGCATCCACATACGAACAGTGATAACGCTCATGGCCACGACGCTAAAACCGGTAATCAATATCTGTTGAAGACGCCGCAATGCGCCACGAAAGAAACCATCGAACAATGAAACTGAGATGTGATCGCGATCCCATGTCACCAATGGCAATACGGAAAATATAACAATTGCTAATGAAAATTCCATAAGTTCAAAAGTTCCGGACAGTGGTTTGGAAAATACAAACCGCGCAATTACATCAACTGTGGTTAATGACATCATGAAAAACAAAACCAAGCCGGTAAGCCAACCCAAACTTTTACGGAACCAGAAACCGACTCGGACGCTGGTAACAGCGCCCGAGTCTTCCTTAAAAATATTCATGGCTAATTGTAGCTATGGTTTTGTAGCAGCGCTAGACGCGTCTTTTTGAGATTGACGGAAAAATGCAAGAGCGGCCTTTCCGTCAACGCCGAGTCCATTCATCTGCTTAATCCAACCTGTCTGCATACCAGCAGAAATTTTACCCATCGCCGCATTAAGGCTGGGATCGGCTTGGTAGTATGGTTTACCCGAGGCGATATATTTAGCTTTGGATTTTTGATCAATATCATCCCAAGTTTTCCCGCGACGAGCGAGTGATTCACCCGAAAGATTCATGATTTTTTCTTGGGCAGGTTTTGAAAGACCATTCCACTTCTTTTTATTCAAAAACACCGAGAAAGTTGGATTATACACATACCCATCCACGTGCGTTATCGATTTGGTAAACTGCTCTACGTTAAATCCATATACGCCATACATATCTAAACCGACAAATCCATCCACCGTTCTTTTGGAAACGATTGGATAAATTCGCGCTGCAGGTCCAGGAACAACAGCAACATTCAATTGCTTTAATGCTTGCGCCAGCGCAAAGGGCAAACTCCAGAGTTTGGCTTTGCTAAGATCATCAATTGTCCGAATTGGTTTATCTTGCATGCTAAAAATTTCTCCGCCCGTACCTGCAAAGAAACTGATCAATTGAACATCTTTGAAAACATGTTTTTGGACAAAAAACTTTTGATATGTGCGCCAAAGAGCCACGCCGTCGGTCTCGGCAGAAGTAGACATTTGTGGCATGATGGAAAATCTCAAGTGGGGCACACTGTTGCTAAGAAATGCATTGAATACAAAAGCACCGTCTGCAATTCCTTGCGTCACAATATCTTTCTGACGAGGAGGCGCTCCGAGACTTTTCGCTGGGACTTTAAAGACGACTTCACCGCCCAAGGCTTTATTCAATTCCGCAACCCAGGGATTAATGATCCCTTTTGAAATAATAAACGTAGGGGGGGTAAAAACATTAAAAACAATTTTTGTTTCGGCATTCGCTTGTTTAAATGACAACAATTGTATGATGGTTGCCAGAGCTATAAATGCTATGAGAGTGCGTTTCATTTGGTATTTTCTCCTGTTGACGTTCTATTGATTAATGCCGCTTAAATTTTAGTTAATCTCGATCCCATTTGGGAAAAAGATAAGTTCGCAACGTGTACAGTTTAATGTGCGGCATTCCATACCCCGCTACGTAGATTGTAATTATCCTTCAAATGACCATCATTCTTCCTTCAATGAACCTATTCGACTTTCTTGGTTTGATAATTGAAAATGAACATCATGAGCATCAGAAACTCGTACCACCTCAGAAAAATCCGCAACATTATGAATTGCTTTGAATAATTCAAATAGGCGATTGGTTGGTTCAGCCCAGAAAATACCTTTGACTGTTTTTCCACTATTGTTGAAAAAGCTATGAGTGGACTGAAGCGGAAAATTATATATCTGTCCTGCCATAACATGTTCTTCTCGGCCATCGACTACGATGTCCAACTCGCCTTCCGTGATATATAGAAATTTATCCTGAGCAGAATGGAAATGAGGTGGGATAAATGTCTCTGTAGGCATTATTGCTTCCCACCAAAAAGTATCTGTGTTCATTTTTTTCGGAATGTAGATTTGTCCCATTATACTCCACACAATCTCATTCATGCGCGTCTTGGATTGGATAATAAGATTGATATCTTCAAAAATGGCGGTCATTGGTCCAATCTCACTCCCAGCTTCTTCATGGTTTTTGAGTGAATTGGATTAATTTCTGCTAGAATAGGTTCCCTGCCAGCCTTCGCCGCGGTCAACTCTAATGCATCTCCAAATCCAATTAGGAGACCAGCTTCAGATACATTGCGTTGCACGTCTGCCTTTTCCAATATTCCGTCGGAGATTGTCACTCGCTGGCGCGGTTTTATTGCCCATTCAAAAAGCAATTTTTCCATACGCAGGCATTCAGCTTCATACTCGGGATTGGAACCCAAATCCGTTATTTCATTTGGATCTGATTCAAGATCATATAGCATCGGAGGAAAGTTCTCTAAATACACATATTTAAAACGTCCATCGAAAACCATTCGTAACCAGCATTCTCGGGGAGGTGTTTTTAATTCGTTTCGAGCCTCTACGAAAGCGTAGTCATATTCACTAATTACGTAGCGC
>Ga0114999_10003147_pt1 | contig 20975 bp, 20 predicted proteins | sample ArcticOcean_MG_C_3_FD_89820 | JGI IMG/M metagenome (GOLD analysis project Ga0114999, IMG submission 89820) | Marine microbial communities from western Arctic Ocean - ArcticOcean_MG_CB8_126 | ecosystem: Environmental > Aquatic > Marine > Oceanic | place: Arctic Ocean: Canada Basin | collected...
GTGCCCGTCGTCATCCGCAAATATCCGGTAATTGACGACTTTGCGCGCGAGGCGCAGCACGTCAGCTTCACCGTCGCCCTTCTGCACACCAAGCAGCAGGAGCACACCCCGACCAATCTGGCCTACGGTCGCGCCGTCAACTGCAACCTCGGCCCGAGCAACACGCTGAATCAGACCGCGCATCGTTCTCGTCTGCCGGCCCGGGCAGGACCGGTGTCAGTCAGCGTTACAGACGGTGCCGGGATGGCGAGCGTTCCCCGCCGATCCACACGGTCAGGCAGCACGCGAGACAACAGATTACACAACGGTTGTCAGACGTCAAAGTCTGCTTCGAATCGCAACGCCATGTCGCGCGTCGCCCGGACCAGCGCATCAATGATCGTTGGCTCCGTTGCCGAGTGGCACGCTTCACGCACGATGTATAACTGCGAATGATGCCACGCGCGATGTAGCGCGTACGCATTCTCGATCGGGCTCACCGTATCGAACCGGCCATGCACGATGATGCCCGGAATCTCCCGGATCTTGTCGATGTCACGCAGCAATTGATCGTTGTCAAGAAAACAATCGTGACGAAAGTAGTGCGTGCCGAGCCGGCATCGCGCAATCGCCCGATGCGTATTCGAAAAGTGTGACAGCAGGCGCTGGTTGGGATGCAACGTCGAACAATGGGCCTCCCACATCGACCACGCTTTGGCAGCCCCCATTCGCGCAAGTTCATCATCGCCGGTCATCCGCTGATAGAACGCTTCGACGAGATCACCACGCTCCGCTTCAGGAATCGGATGAACAAGGTCTTCCCAATGATCCGGGAAGAAGCGACGCGCGCCATTCAGAAACCACTCCGTGTCCTGGCGCCGACCGAGCGAGACGCCCCGAAGAATGAGGCCGAGCACACGATCAGGAAACATCTCCGCGTATGCGAGGGACAACGCGGCACCCCAGCCACCGCCAAAGACCACCCAGCGTTCAATGCCGAGCAACTCACGGATCTTCTCCATGTCCATGATCAGCTTGCTGGTGTTGTTCTCACGCAGTTCACCGTGGGGCGTCGATCGGCCCGCACCGCGCTGATCAAAGAGAACGATGCGGTACTTTTCCGGACTGAAGAAGCACCGACTGTCGAATTCGCACCCGGAGCCCGGGCCATCGTGCACAAATACCACCGGAATGCCATCCAGCGTGCCGCTCTCGTCGACATACAACTCGTGGAGGTGATCCACGGCAAGGCGGTGACGAGAGTAGGGTTTGATTTCTGGGTAAAGCGGAAACACGTAATTACACCTGCCTCGCCGACCGCTTGCGACCGTTCTCGGTCAACAGTTTCTTGCGAATGCGAGTGAAATTGGGCGTCACTTCCACCAGCTCGTCGTGACTAATGAACTCCAGTGCCTGCTCCAGCGAGTAGATGAGCGGCGGCGTCAGAATAACGCTCTCCTCCTTGCCAGCGGCGCGCACGTTGGAAAATGCCTTGTTCTTGACCGGATTGACAACGAGGTCGTTGCCGCGGCTGTGAATGCCGACCACCATGCCTTCATAGATGTCTTCGCCCGGCCCAATGAACAGTCGGCCCCGCGGCTGCAGGTTAAAGATGGGGAAAGCCAGACTGCGGCCGTTGCTCATCGACACGAGGACGCCGTTGTGCCGGGACGAAGCATCATCCGCCAACGCCTTCGCATAGTGCGAGAACGAGCTCGTCACGATGCCCGTGCCCGACGTCATGGTCAGAAACTCACTCCGAAAGCCGATCAGGGCCCGCGTTGCGATGCCAAACTCAAGCAGAACCCGTCCTCTGCCATCAGGCGACATGTTTCCCAGCGTTGCCTTGCGTTCACCCAGCGCTTCCATCACCACACCCTGATGCTGTGCTTCTACGTCCACCACCAGGTCTTCAAACGGCTCCTGACGCTCACCGTCAACATAGCGGACAATCACCTCCGGCCGCGACACGGAAAGCTCATAGCCCTCGCGACGCATGTTCTCGATCAATACAGACAGGTGCAGCTCACCGCGTCCGGAAACCTTGAAGCGATCCGCGCTGTCGGTGTCTTCCACGCGTAGCGCCACGTTGTGCTGCAGTTCCCGTTGCAAGCGCTCCCGAATCGTTCGGCTCGTGACAAATTTGCCATCCAGCCCTGCAAAAGGGGACGTGTTGACGCCAAAGGTCATGCTCATGGTCGGCTCGTCAACTTCGAGAGCTGGCAATCCCTCCACATGATCCGGATCGCAAAGCGTGTCCGAAATTGAAACGCCCTCGACACCCGTCACACAGACGATGTCGCCCGCTTCGGCTCGTTCAACTTCCTTGCGATCCAGGCCATCGAACCCCAGCACCTGCAGTATCCGCGCCTTTCTGACCTCGCCAGCACGATCAACTACGGCAATACGCGCCCCCCGTTCGGCGACCCCTCGCTTGATCCGACCGAGGCCGATAACACCAACATAGCTCGAGTAATCGAGCGCACTTATCTGCATCTGAAAGGGCTTGTCCACCTCCACGACAGGCGGCGGCACGCACTCAATCAGCGTGTCGAGCAGTGCTGACATGTCACCCTGCAGCCCACTCATCGTGCGACCCGATGTCCGCTCGGTCGCTGACCCGTAGACAACCGGAAAGTCGAGCTGCTCATCGGTTGCGCCGAGTGAGTAGAAGAGTTCGAACACCTCATCGACGACCCAGTCCGGGCGCGCCCCATCACGGTCAATCTTGTTGACCATCAGGATGGGATTCAGATTGTTCTCGAATGCTTTTTGCGTCACGAATCGCGTTTGCGGGCGTGGCCCCTCGACGGCGTCAACCACCAGCAAGACCGAGTCGACCATCGACAGAATTCGTTCAACCTCACCGCCGAAATCCGCGTGTCCCGGCGTGTCGACGATGTTGATGCGGTGATCCCGCCAGACGAGCGACGTGTTCTTGGCGAGAATGGTGATGCCACGCTCTTTTTCCAGGTCATTCGAGTCCATCAACCGCTCGCCACCTGTGTCCGAGCGCGACAAGGCCCCCGCATCGGTCAGAAGACAGTCGATGAGAGTCGTCTTGCCATGGTCCACGTGGGCCACGATCGCGACATTTCGTAGGTGATCAAACACGAGGCATCTACCGGGTAGGCGCAGGCAGCAAAGAATATTGCTGCCGCGAGGTCAGGGGGAAAGCGCGCATTATACAGAGCGCTGGACCGTCCGCTAACGTTTCGTCGCACCGGCCAGGCCACAGCCGGGCCCTTTCACCCCTTTTCATGCCCTGAGAGCGGTTTCTCAGGACCGGCACGGGTGTATACTCCCGCCCCATTTCCCCGGCCTCATTGCCCATGGACCGCCAACCACGCGCTGTCGCCCTGATATCAGGCGGACTGGATTCGATGCTCGCCGCTAAGGTCATCATGGACCAGGGTGTGCATGTCGAGGGCATCAACTTCTTTACCGGCTTTTGCGTTGAAGGACACACGCATGCGATCCGCCATAAGGACAAGGCGAAAGCCAAGCGCAATAATGCCCTGTGGGTCGCCGATCAGCTGGGGATGAAGCTGCATATCATCGATGTCATCGAGGATTACAAGAACGTCGTTCTCAACCCGAAACACGGCTATGGCCAACACCTGAACCCCTGCCTTGACTGCAAGATATTCATGGTCAACCAGGCCCAGGCCTGGGCCTGGCTCGAAGAGAACGACTTCGACTTCATTCTCACGGGTGAAGTCGTTGGCCAACGCCCGATGTCCCAGCGCAAGGACACCATGCCCGTCATCGCGCGCGAGTCGGGTGCCGACGAACGACTGCTGCGGCCTCTGTCCGCCCTCAACCTGCCGGAAACCCTGGCAGAGCGCGAGGGTTGGGTTGACCGTGCAAAACTCTTCGGCTTCTCGGGCCGCAACCGTAAACCGCAGATGGCGCTCGCAGCGTCGCTGGGCATCACCGAGTACTCACAACCCGCTGGCGGATGCTGCTTTCTCACCGATGCCAAGTACGCGTCAAAGCTCGCAGATCTGTGGCAGGCGCGCGGGGAACGTGAGTACGAAATGGACGACATCATGCTGCTGAAGATCGGCCGACACATCCGTCCACGCGCGGGCTTCAAACTCATCGTCAGCCGCGAAGAAGGCGAAAACAACTACCTCGAAGGCTACAAGAAGACGTTTCGCAACCTGTACCCCGTTTCACACAAGGGGCCGTTGACGCTCGTCGACGGTGAGTCTGACGAAAACGATCTGCAGCTTGCAGCACGGGTGGTTGCCCGGTACTCCCAGGGCCGGGACGCCGACCAGGTCACCGTGTGTATCCGCGAAACCGACGGCGCAACGCGTGAGATCGATGTTGCCCCGCTGCCCCCCTCAGAGATCCCGGATGCATGGCATGTTTAAAATTGATGCCCGCCGCCTGCTTTGTCCCCTCCCCGTCATCCGCACCCAGGATCGGATCAAAGAGCTGCAGCCCGGCGACGAGTTATCGGTGCTGTGTTCCGACCCGGGGACGCTGCACGACATTCCTGCCTGGTGCCGCGTGCATGGGCACCAGGTGATCGAGTCGTCGACGGTCGACGACGAGATTCACTTTCTTATCCGCGTTTGCTGACGAAACGCACCGCCAGCGGGCATCCTGCTACAAAACGCACCAAAATGATACAAGCGAGCGCCTCTGAACGTCCGCTAAGGCCCGTATATCAAGGGTTTATTCTAATTTGGTGATGGCATATTCTTTGCTCCCTCATCTGCACCCGACCGCACCAAAAATAGCCATTCCCTCTGCGTGCACTGGTCAGGGACTAACGAGTCCCTCTGCTGCGCTGGTCAGGGACTAACGAGCGACACATCCACAAGCCTGATTCACATCCACTCAACCCAATCCGCTGGAGAACCTAGATGTCAGAGAAGACTCTGCAATTGATACAAGAACACGATGCGAAGTGGGTGGACCTCCGGTTCACTGACACGCGTGGCAAAGAACAGCACGTAACGAACCATGTGTCCGCCGTGGACGCCGACTTCTTCTCGAACGGCGCCATGTTTGACGGCTCATCCATCGCTGGCTGGAAGCCCATCAACGAGTCAGACATGATCCTCATGCCGGATGACTCGACCTCGGTTTTGGATCCGTTCACCGAACAGGCAACGATCAACCTTCGTTGCGATATCGTTGAACCCGCGACAATGCAAGGCTACGAACGGGATCCACGTTCCATCGGTAAGCGTGCCGAAGCGTTCCTCAAGTCCTCCGGCATCGGCGACGAGGCATTTTTCGGCCCCGAAGCCGAATTCTTCATCTTCGACGACGTCAAGTATTCCACGGGCATGGGCGGCGCATCCTACGAGATTCAATCCGAGGAAGCAGACTGGATGTCTGGTGCGGAGATCGAAGGCGGCAACATGGGCCACCGGCCCGGCGTCAAGGGCGGCTACTTCCCGGTTCCCCCGGTCGACTCCCATGTCGATCTGCGCAACGAGATGTGCAGCACGATGGAGCGCATGGGCCTCACCATCGAACTGCATCACCATGAGGTAGGCACCGCTGGTCAATGCGAGATCAGTGCCAAATTCAACACGCTGGTTCGCAAGGCTGACGAACTGCAGATCTACAAGTATTGCGTTCACAACGTTGCACATGCCTACGGCAAGACCGCAACATTCATGCCCAAGCCCCTGGTCGGCGACAATGGCAGAGGCATGCACTGTCACCAGTCGATCTTCAAGGGGAGTGAAAATGTATTCGCCGGTGATGGCTACGGCGGTCTGTCACAGGAAGCGCTCTGGTATATCGGCGGCATCATCAAGCACGCGCGAGCTATCAACGCGTTCTCCAACGCCAGCACCAACTCGTACAAACGACTGGTGCCCGGCTTCGAAGCCCCGCTGCTGCTCGTCTATTCCGCACGCAACCGCTCCGCGTCGATTCGGATCCCGTTTGCCCAGGGCGGCAATCCGAAAGCGATTCGTGCGGAGGTCCGCTTTGGCGACGCGACCGCCAACCCATACCTGATGTTTGCGTCCATGCTGATGGCCGGGATCGACGGCATCAACAACAAGATCGACCCGGGCGAGCCGCTCGACAAGGATCTGTACGACTTGCCGCCCGAAGAGACGGCGCACGTGCCTACCGTCTGCTCGTCACTTGAACAGGCTCTCGATGCTCTGAACGCTGATCGCGAGTTCCTAAAGGTGGGCGACGTGATGAGTGACAGCATGATCGATGGCTATATCGATCTTAAAATGGAGGAGGTCACGCGCCTTAACTCGACGACGCATCCCGTTGAGTTCGACATGTACTACAGCGTTTGATCCAGCTCGGATCAATGTGCGGGCGATGATCGGGTCAATGATCAGGGTGATTAAGGTGACGCACGGCGGCCAATCGCTGGTGCGTCCACCTGATCGTCGATGACCTCGTCCCGACCCTCACCATAGACCCCGACCGCAGACCCCGACCGTAGACGAAGAGCCCTGTCTGTCCGATCAGACGGGGCTTTTTTTTGCCCCCAACGCTCTTACAATGGCTGCACAGATCTAAAACGCTCCTGATCATGCGCGCCAACCCAAAGCTCACGACTCACCGGACCTTGCTCTTGTCCTTGCGACCGCCGCTCCGCGTTGGCGCACGTCTCCTGGCGGTACTGCTGCTGGCGCACGTGCCGGACACGCTGGCGGCCGATACGATCTACATGACCCGGGACAAGCATGGCAACGCCGTCTATACGGACCAGCACACGGACGACGCGACCGAAGTCACCGTTCATGAGGCGTCAACCTATTCGCCACCGCCGCAGCCAAAACTGCGTGTGCGCAAAAAGAAATCCACCCCAACCTTCACACCCTACGCCACCTTCGCGATCACAAGTCCCAGGAATGAACAGGCAATCCGGGACAACACCGGCAACCTGACCGTTACTGCCACGATTGCACCGTCCCTCAAGCCCGGACACCGGGTCGAAGTGCGGCTAGACGGCAAGCCGTATGGCACGCTCGCCGGCAACAGCATGCCCCTCGTCAACATCGACCGTGGTACCCACGAACTCCAGCTCCAACTGCTCGACAAGCGCCAACCCCGGGTCCTGCAAAGCTCGACTCCCACCACCTTCACAATTCTTCGCTTTTCGAAGCTACATCGCCGGCACGGCCAATGATTCCTTGCGTCGCGTACCGTCCGCGCACCAAACTAGTGCATCACAGTCCGCGGCGGTGCTGAATTCACCTCGCTAACCCCTTGAATTGTTGCTGATTGCGCGACCTCGATGTGCCTCTTGAGTTGGTGCAGTTCTTGCTGAGTTCCTCAGCAGAGCCGCAATGACATCCCCGGCGAGCGTCGCGCCTGGGTGACCCTGCCGACCTTAAGTGACCAATAGCCAACAAACATCCACCAACACCAACCCTACCGGTTCGATCGTTTCACCTGGCCCGGAGGGGCCGAATGGACCAGACCATTTTCGGCAAAAGGAAATGGACATTATGGAAAAAGGCAATGGAACCGACAGATCTCATCGAACATCTGAACACGGCGGTGATCACACTCGACCATGAACTTCGCGTGTGCAGTATGAATCCGTCGGCCGAGACTATTCTTGAGGCGTCTGCGTCCCACACCATCGGACACAAGCTAGTGGCAATTCTGACGGACACATCCGAGCTGGACAAAGTTCTCTTCGAATCGATGCAATCCGGCCAGCAGTACACGCGGCGGCGCGCAACCTTGTCATTGATCAACCGCCAGACATTGATGGCCGACTACTCGGTTACACCGATCAACGACACCGAGCAGCCAAAACTGATCCTCGAGATCTTCGCCATCGATCGTTACCTGCGAATCGATCGCGATGAAGCGACCCGTTCGCAAGAGGTTCTCACGCGTCAAATGACCCGGGGTCTAGCCCACGAGATCAAAAATCCGCTCGGCGGCATTCGCGGGTCGGCACAGCTTCTGGCCAGGGAACTCGACGATCCCAACCTCGCAGAGTTCACCAACATCATCATCGAGGAGACCGACCGGCTGACCAGACTGGTTGACGGCCTGCTCGGGCCGCAGACCCGCGCCAACTACACGCAATGCAACGTACACGAGATTCTGGCGCGCACGGCGCGCCTGCTGTACGCCGAGTTTGACGGCCGAATCCACCTGACACGCGACTACGATCCGAGCATTCCGGATATCGCCTGCGACAAGGAATTGGTGCTGCAGGCGGTTCTCAACGTCGCCCGCAACGCGGTCCAGGCGATGGCCAGCACCGAACGGCCACAACTGACCTTTGTGACGCGTGCTGAGCGGCAGTTCACCATCGGCAACACAAGACACCGGCTGGTTGTCCGCATCAACATCTGCGACAACGGACCCGGCATCGCGAGCGAGGTCAGACAGCACCTGTTTTTTCCGATGATCAGCGGACGACCGGAAGGCACCGGACTCGGTTTGTCCATAAGCCAGACCATCATCCATCAGCACCTCGGGCTGATCGACTTCGAGAGCGAACCCGGGATGACCGTATTCTCGATTATGCTGCCGTTGCAGCCGCAGTAATCTCAACACCCCGACAGAACGACTTCACAACGATAAACGGTTAAAACAGAAATGAGGACAACATAATGGCACGCGTTTGGGTTGTCGACGATGAACGCTCCATCCGCTGGGTTCTGGAGCGCGCCCTCTCCCAGGAAGGGCTCGAGGTCACGTGCTACGAGAACGGCTCAAAGATGCTATACGAACTTGAATCGGATGTGCCTGACGCAATCCTGAGCGACATACGCATGCCCGGAATCAACGGCCTCGATCTCTTGAAAGAGGTGCACACCCGCCATCCCACATTGCCTGTCATCATCATGACCGCTCACTCGGACCTCGACAGCGCAGTCTCTTCCATCCAGGGCGGCGCGTTTGAGTACCTGCCCAAACCCTTCGAAGTCGATGACGCCATCGCGATGGTCAAACGTGCCGTCGCAGAGACCCAGCACACGACTGCCAGCCCGCCCGTCGACCTGACCGTGGTCTCCGAGATCATCGGCAAGGCACCCGCCATGCAGAAGGTCTTCCGCGCCATCGGCAGACTGTCAAAGTCCAACGTCACCGTGCTGATCAACGGCCAATCGGGCACCGGCAAGGAGTTGGTCGCCCAGGCCCTGCATCGCCACAGTCCTCGCTCCCGTGCGCCCTTTATTGCGCTCAACATGGCAGCGATTCCCGCGGACCTGATCGAATCCGAACTCTTCGGTCACGAGCGCGGTGCGTTCACCGGCGCCACTCAGCAGCGACTCGGCCGGTTCGAGCAAGCGGACAATGGCACGCTGTTCCTCGACGAGATCGGCGACATGCCGGCAGACACACAGACCAGACTGCTACGCGTCCTGTCCGACGGTGAGTTCTATCGGGTCGGCGGGCACGAGCCAGTGAAAGCGGACGTACGAGTGATCGCTGCGACGCACCAGGATCTGGAGACCCTGGTCGGCACCGGCCGCTTTCGCGAAGATTTGTTCCATCGACTGAACGTGATCCGCATCCACATCCCGACACTCGCCGAGCGCCGCGAGGATGTGCCGATCCTGACCGGTCACTTCCTGCAGCAGGCCGCGACGGAGCTTGACGAGGAAACGAAGGTGCTCGCTGATGAAACCATGGAGTATCTGAAGGAGTTGAGCTGGCCGGGCAATGTGCGACAGCTCGAGAACCTGTGCCGGTGGATCACGGTCATGGCATCAGGCTCCAAGGTGAAAATCGTCGACCTGCCCGCGGAATTGCGCGCCCCGGACCAGATGGACACGGGTGGCGAGTCCTGGGAGAAATCGTTACGTCTTTGGGCGACCCGGCGTCTCAGCGAGATGGGGCCCGGCACCGACGGCCTGCTCGGCAACGCCCTGCCAAGATTTGAGAAGATTATGATTCAGTGCGCTCTCCAGCATACCGGCGGCCGCAAACGCTATGCCTCGTTGCTGCTCGGGTGGGGACGCAATACGCTGACACGAAAGATCAAGGAACTGGGTCTCGAAGGTCCCACACTCATCGACTAGCAAGTTCCTTTCATTGAGCTAGTTCCTGTCCCCAAACTCCGTTCTGGGGTAGGCACTGGCGTCCGGTGCAGGGATGCACCGCCATTTTCTGGAAGCCGCTTTTCTGTAAGAAAGAGCGAGCTTTGCTCGCAAACCGACGCCCAAGAATTGTCAGGGAGGACAATTGTGGGACAAGAACGAGCGAGCCGGTCACTGCCTCAGCCGCACCTCGATGACACGGGTCGCATTGCGGTCACCGGCATCGCAAAAGCCGGTCGAGGCGACCGTGTAGAACGAAGTACCATCGACCACGATATCACTGCAAGTCACGGTCGCCGTGAACATCGCAAGCGGTGTATCGGGAAAGGTAAAGAGTCGATCGGCACAACTCCCCCCGCCTGCAGGCGGGACAATCCGATTGATGCCGAACTGCGCGCCGCTCTCGGCGGCGAGGAATGCACGCGACGACAGCAACTCACGCGAGTAGGTCGCCGCGTCGATCTGCAGCATCGACGACATCACGACAGACAACGACGCAACAACAACTACGACAAAAACGGCCGCCACCATGCCTGAGCCGCGCTGGGAGGCAAGTATGGTCAGGGCACGTTCCGCAGTCCGACTTCGTGATTAAGGGAAAGCTGCTCACCCCCAACTGTAAACGTCAGGGCAACGTGCACGATGGCGTTACGATTCAAAGAGCCCGGCGTAATCACGAACGACGACATCGCCGAGACCAAATCAGTCGCCAGCAACGCCCGGTCCGGCAACGCGGCAGGGAGGGCAGCCGTCCCGGGCTGCACAGCGAGTGAACCGTAATTCTCGTATCGAAAAAGATAAACGCCCACCCCCCCAGTAGCTGACGGGGCCCGCGACCACGCAGAGTCGTTGGCGCGGCGAATGACTGTTGAACTGGAAGGCCGACGCCAGCGTTACCGTGACCACATTGATACCATCCGGCACACTCAGCGTAGCGACCGGTGACAGTGCCCACGATGCCAGGTCGAAGACGTCTTCATTCTACGGATACACAGCGGCCCGGCCCGACACCGCTGCGAGATCGTCTGCCAGACGAGCGACGGTGAATGTCGTCGCTGGGGTCTCAACCGGCAGCGTCAAATATTCAGTCACGGCCGTGACGGGGACAAACTCCACACAGCCAGATGCTACGCGGACGCTGCCTGGCAGCGCGTGTCGCAATTCCCGCTCCATGCGACCGATCGCCGAACGCACCGACGACGAAAGATCCTGCCGCTCAATCAGGGATACGTAACTCGCTGGAGTCGCGCAGTATGGCGGCGGCCGACAGGGAAATGAGGCCCATCACGACGATGACCACAATCAGTTCCACCAGCGTGAAGCCAGACTGCGCCTTGATCCCTCGCCTTGCCCCTCTATTGGCCACTTCCCTAATCCCTCCCCTATTCCCGAGAGCCCGCATCAGAAGTTCGCCTTGTAGGCTGAAAGGACGATGCCGCCCGTCCCGGCGGCGTCACCGTGACGGTGATACGTTTCGCATCGGTACCGCCGATGCCCAGCGTCGCTTGATCAGCCGCGTCGGGATAGCCGACGGCGACCGCGACCGCATAACCTATATAGCCGCCCCGGATATTCCCGAGCGCCTCAACGGGCGGGCTGTCGGTCAATCCATCGAGTCATCAACGTCATCGTAGAGCGTACGAGACTCGCCATCGTTGAAAGCCGCTGGTATCGAGCACACGGTGCATGCCGGAATTCCGCCAACCGGCGACAGTTCATCAAATCGGCGGGACAGGATCTCAGCCATGTAGGCTTGACCAAGCTCCGCCGACTTTACCTGTCAGAACGAGTCGCTGCTGCGAACACCGCTGCAGGCAATCGTCAGCGATAGCGTTGTCAGCACGATGGCCAGGATAACGATCAACGCGACAAGCGTCGCGCCAACCTCGCGCCTGCCGCCGCAGGACTGCGGCCCGCATTCGGCTGGCCTTGTCCCGCAAACGTGCATCTTTGGTACCCGCTCAGCTACACGCGCCCTCATGGGCAAAGCCAAGAGGGGAGATACAGAGGATGAGATTACCGGATTGGACACTGACGCCACCCGCCGGGTCACCCGGCGCACCACCCAGCGTTACTGCCTCGATTCCACCGAGCCGGTCTAAATCGATCACCAGACTGTTGCCAGCATCAAGCGCGAGCGGCGTACCGCCAGCACTCGCTAGCAGCACCGTGTCCGTTGCCACCGCAGTGCTGTGCAGCGCCGTCAGCGTGGCCCCATCAACGACTCTGGTCTCGAAGGCGGCACCGACGCGGACGACGTGCAGTTCGATGTCAGTGGTCTGCAGGGACATCGCAGATGCTTGCGCAAGGCGCCCGGTCGCAAATCCGAACGGACCGGCTTCAATACCGATGCGAGCGGGTGCCCGGCCGCGCTTAATGATGTTGAACCCCTGCATCTGACCCACCAATCCGTTGATGACACCCTTCAGTGTAGACCAGCGTTTCCGCTTCGATTGGTCGTCGCACGCTCTGCATCCCGGTACCTGTCTGGACTATAGTCACGCTTTGCGTCAGACCGTGCCCAATGATCCGTATCGCACTCCTTGAGCCCGAGATCCCACCGAACACGGGCGCCATCATCCGGCTAGCCGCCAATACTGGCATGCCATTGCATCTGATCGAGCCGCTCGGCTTCGAACTCGATGACAAGCGACTCCGCCGCGCGGGACTCGATTATCGGGAGTACGCTGACGTCTCGGTACACGGGTCGCTGGCTGCATTCAAAGAGGACGTGGGCGCGCACAGGCTCGTCGCGGTGTCAACGCGCGGGACCGTGGCATACAGCGACTACGAGTATCAGGATCGGGACGTGCTGCTTTTTGGCCCCGAGACCAGGGGATTGCCGCAGCAAATGCTGGACTCGCTACCCGCCGATCAATGCGTGCGCATTCCGATGCGACCCAACAGCCGCAGTCTGAATCTCGCGAACGCGGTCGCGATCATCGCCTATGAGACGTGGCGTCAGCAGGGCTTCAGCGGAGAGGCGAGGGCCATCCCAGGGGTTAAGAATGTCAGGGGTTAAAGACGAGTTCGCGCATTCGCCGCAGATTTCGCGTTCGCTTCGCAAGCAATGTATTTCAACCGCAAGTCAACGGCGTAAGTCATCGATTTGCTGGCGAAGAGATCAATTCAGTGCGTTTGAGCCTTCTGCTGCTTCATGGTCTCTGCGTAGATCGCATCGAAATTAACAGGCGCCAACATCAGGGGCGGAAAGCTGCCTTTCAACACCAGGTTGTCCAGCGCCTCGCGGGCGTAGGGAAAGAGCACGTTGGGGCAAAATGCGCCGAGGGTCTGGGCAAGCTGCTCTTCGGCCAGCCCGCGAACAGCGAACAGGCCCGCCTGTTGCACTTCCGCTAGGTACATGACGGCCTCTTCTTCGGTCTTCGCGGTGACCGTCACGTTGAGCACCACCTCATACAGATGCTCTTCGATCGCCGCGTTGCGGGAGTTCAGTTCGAGGTTTATTTGCGGCTTCCATTGCGTACGAAAGCTCTCCGGTGCCTGCGGCGATTCGAAGGACGCATCTTTAACGTATATGCGTTGCAGGGAAAACTGTGCGCCTGCTGTTTGCTCACTCATAGCGACCTACTGATTCACGTTGGCTCATAGCGGTCACCGGGTGCCGCACGCTGGTTGAGAATTCAAGGGAAAAGAACGGATTACTGAACGACGGCCCACAACGCGAACATGAACGCACAATTCACGTGCTCGCGAAGCGAACGTGGAATCTTAACCTCACTGAACGCCCAGCATGCTGTCGAGTTGACCCTGCCGTTCCAACTGAAACAGCTCATCGCAACCGCCTACATGGGTGTCATCAATCCAGATTTGCGGCACCGTGTGCTGTCCCGCTCGTGCCATCATCTCCTGCCGTTTCGCCATGTCCCTATCGACCGGGATCTCGGCAAATTCGACGCCCTTCTTGTCAAGCAGCCACTTCGCGCGCATGCAAAACGGGCAGAACTGGGTCGTGTACATCACCACCTGGGGGGCCCCACTCTCGGGTAAATCACTCTCGGGTAAATCATCCGGGGGTAAATCGTTGCTCATGGGTGTGAATCCTGTTTGTTTGTCAGCGGCGTCTGCGCGCCTTTCCTGGCGGCCGCACATGGGACACCTGGCACCGGTCCCTATTTCTCACAGTCTAGCTCTCTCTGCGGCCATTTCCCCGCCCGGGTTTCTTCTATCGACCGGCTCTGTTTCGACGCGCTCTCTTGGACCGGCTCTCCTTGATCTGAACCGCCCGATTCTTAGACGTGCCCGATCAGCCCTTCACCAGCGGCAGGTTGCTGGCGCTCCACTCGGAGATTCCGCCCGACAGACGCCTCACGTCAACAAAACCGCGTGTTCGCAGTTTCTTGCCCACCGCTCCCGAGTGCTGCCCGATTTTACAGACGACGACCACCGGCCGTTCCTTTTCATTGTCGATCTCGGCCGCACGCAGATCAAAGACGCCATAGGGGATGTTCACCGCGCTGACGATGTGGCCTGCACCAAACTCGGCGCTGTCCCTCACATCAAGGACCAGAGCGTTTTCCCGGTTGACGAGTGTCACCAAATTGGTCGAGCTGATGGCTGAGCCGCCCTGCTTGCCCTCGTTGACGAAAAACGCCACGAGGAGCGCGATGAAAATGCTCACCAGGATGTAGTGGTTAGCGATGAATTCGAACGCCTGAGCCATACCTGACCTTATCCAAGAGGAGTCTAAAAGGGGTTTATAAGGAACTCATAGAGGGCTCACAAAGAAGCGCTCATAAAGAGTTCATAAATGGCTCATAAGGAGCCAATAACGAGTGACAATAACGAGCGCCAAATGACGATGCTCAAGAGGTGGAATCCGGGCCGGGCCGGGCCCAAGAAAGTCGCGCAGTATACACGACTTGCCCTTTTATCCTCTGCATTCCGGCGCGCGGGCGGGCCGCCCGGCGAGCCGTCTTTTGGGCGTGACAGATGAGTTAGAATCCTGCATTTGATGGGGACCGACGGATGACCGAAGCGGCCAGCGTTTTGATCGTGTTGGATGGTTGGGGGCATCGTTCGACCACAGCGTCCAACGCCATAGCCCACGCCAAAACCCCGGTATGGGACGATCTCTGGCACAACCGGCCGCACACGCTCATCTCCGGCTCCGGCACCGACGTCGGCCTGCCTCCAGGTCAGATGGGCAACTCCGAGGTCGGCCACATGAATCTCGGTGCAGGCCGTATCGTGCATCAGGACCTGACCCGAATCACCCTCGCAATCGAGACCGGCGACTTCTTTACCAATCCGGTCCTCAACCGCGCAGCTTCGGCCTGCGCAGAACGCGGCACGACATTGCACATTCTCGGTTTGCTCTCCCCGGGCGGCGTGCACAGCCACGAAGACCAAATTCGCGCCATGGTCGACCTTGCTGTCCAGTGCGGCGTCAAACGGGTACTCGTCCATGCCTTCCTGGATGGCCGCGACGTACCACCAAAATCCGCTACTCGCTCGCTCGAGACTATGCAGCAACACATCGCGAGCCAGGTAGACGGTGGTGTGGCGACAATTTGCGGGCGCTATTTCGCGATGGATCGCGACAATCGCTGGGATCGTGTCGCCTCTGCCTATCGCCTGCTCGCACACAGCGACGCCACGCACGCGGCGAACGACGTCACGCAGGCCCTTGCGAACGCGTACGCGCGGGGCGAGTCGGATGAATTTGTGCAACCAACGGTCATCATCGATGCACCCATGGCCAACGGCGATGGCGTCGTCTTTATGAACTTTCGGGCCGATCGGGCGCGCGAAATCACCCGTGCATTTGTCGATCCTGACTTCGACAAATTCGACCGGGGCACATCGCCAGATCTGTCGGGGTTTACCACGCTCACCGAGTATGCAGCAAACATCGACGCGCCTTCGGCGTTCGCACCCGAGACGTTGAGCAACACGCTCGGCGAGTTCGTCGCGGCCACCGGGCGCACCCAACTGCGCATCGCAGAAACCGAGAAGTACGCCCACGTCACGTTCTTCCTGTCCGGCGGCCGGGAGGAGGCCTTTCCCGGTGAAGCGCGCGAACTAATTCCCTCGCCCGACGTCGCGACCTACGATCTGATGCCGGAGATGAGCGCGGGGGGAGTCACCGATCGGCTCATCGCCGCAATCTCTAACCATCAATACGACGTCATTGTCTGCAACTTCGCCAATGGCGACATGGTGGGCCACACGGGCAATTTCGATGCTGCGGTGGAAGCCGTCCAGTGTCTCGATCACTGCATCGGCCGGGTCGTGGCGGCCGTCAACGAGAGTGGCAGCCAATGCCTGATCACGGCCGACCACGGCAATGTCGAACAGATGAGCGATCCAGTGACGGGCGAGCCGCACACGGCTCACACCAGCGAGTTAGTGCCCCTCATCTACGTGGGGCCCCAAGCCCTCGACCTCACAGGCGATGGCTGCCTGCGCGATGTTGCACCCACACTGCTCACCCTGATGGGCCTCGCGCCGCCAGCGGAGATGACCGGCAGGTCACTCGCGCAGATGACGCCGGTCAAGGCACACGAGGGGTGACTCTGGCTCCAGGAATCCGGCGCAAGCACTCGGACCGAACCGGTCGCGCAAGAACACTCGCGTCGCTCTGCCTCTGCGGTTGGCTTGCCCTCAGCCCAAGCACCGGCGCGGCTGAAACCGCCACGACGCCGTCTAAAGCCGAGCTCGAAGCCGAGTACCAGTCAGTCATCAACGAGATTGAGTCCTTCAAAAAGACCCTGGAGGCAACCCGCGATCAGGCATCGGGCCTTGAAGACAACCTGCGGGATAACGAAAAGCAGATGAACGATCTGCAGCTTGAGGTGGAACGTATACAACAGCGCCTTAAGACCGGGGAGCAACATCTCAGCAAACTCGAAGGCGAGCAACGCAAACTGAACAGGGCAAGGGGCGAGCAACAAGCGCTGATCGAAGAGCAGGTTCGCAGCGCCTATGAAGTCGGCAACCAGGGCTACTTCAAAGTGATGCTCAACCAGGAAGACCCTAACCTTTTGTCCCGCGTCCTGACCTATTACGACTATCTCAATCGTGCGCGCGCAGACGAGGTCGAACGTTTTCGACAGACGATTCTTGAACTTGGCACCATCGAGCAGGCGATCATCGACGAGTCGCACGTCCTCACGGCGGAACGCGGAAAGCTTGAAGACAGGCACACGTCCCTGCAGGCGACCGGCGAGCAACGAAAACTTGCCCTTTGGGAACTGAGCGAACTGATCGCCAGAACCGGCATAGAAATCGAAAAGAAGACACGGGACAAAGAACAACTCGAGGCGCTGCTGCGACACATCGCACTCAGCATTGCGCGCCTGCCATCGCCCGCCGACACAGCGCCCTTTGGTTCGCGGCGAGGCAAACTCGCAATGCCCGTAACCGGCAAGATCGTGAATCGTTTTGGCAGCAAACGTGCGGCCGGAAAGCTGCGTTGGGACGGCGTCTTCATCGAAACGCGCCCCGGCACACCGGTGAATGCCATCCACTACGGTCGTGTCGTTTTCTCCGATTGGCTGCGCGGTTTCGGCCTACTATTGATAATCAGCCACGGTGACGGTTATATGAGCCTTTATGGTCACAACAGCGTGCTCTATCGTCAGACTGGCGACTGGGTCACTGAGGGTGAAACCATTGCTACCTCGGGGGACACCGGCGGCCAATCGCGCGCGGGCCTTTACTTCGCGATTCGCAACGGTGGCAAACCCGCAGACCCGCAACGATGGTGCCAGAGCAACCCACGTGCCGCCTGATTGAGGCGGCGCAACAAGGATTTTTGAATGAACCTTTGTATGACGCGTTTTGCAACTGCCCTTCTCGCCGTTTTAGCGGTCCCTGCCCCTGCCGTCAAACGATCCGCCGCCCTGCTTATCGGCGCGGGACTGGTGGCAGCGCTGCCCATCACTGCGGCTGAAGAAAGTACGACGAGCGCAGAGACCGAACTCGAGGCGCGTCTGCCGATCCGCGAACTGCGGGAGTTTGCCGAGGCATTCAATCGCATCAGCAAGGCCTACGTTGAGGAAATAGACGACAAGGAACTGCTGGACAATGCGATCCGCGGCATGCTCGCCCAACTTGATCCGCACTCGGTCTATCTCGACAACGATCGCCTGTCCGACCTCAACGAATCGACAAGCGGCAACTACGGCGGACTCGGCCTTGAAGTCGATATGCAGGACGGCGCGATACGCGTGGTCTCACCAATGGACGAAACGCCGGCATCCCGTGCAGGCATGATGGCCGGCGACCTGATCATTCGCCTGGATGACCGGCCGGTGAAAGGCATGAACCTGTCAGAGTCCATCGAGATCATGCGTGGGCCGCCGGGCAGCGAGGTTGTTCTCACCATCATCCGGCATAGCGACCCCGAACCGCTCGTGCTGACCCTGGTTCGTGAAATCATCCAGCTTGCGAGCGTGCGCGAGCGGCTTCTCGACGACGGCTATGGTTACATTCGCATCGCGCAGTTCCAGAACCGAACCGGCCCCGATGTAAAGAAGTCGCTCGACAAGCTGACTGAAGAGGGCAAGCTTGACGGGCTGGTGCTGGACCTGCGCAATAACCCGGGCGGCGTCCTGCAAGCCGCCGTCGATGTTTCCAACATCTTTCTGGATTCAGGCCTGATCGTTTACACGGAAGGACGGCTACCGAACACCGACCTTCGGTACAACGCAACGTCAAACGATTCCGTCAACGGCATTCCCATCGTCGTCCTCGTAAACTCCGGGACCGCGTCCGCCTCCGAGATTGTCGCGGGTGCACTGCAGGACCATCAGCGCGCGGTAATCATGGGCACGACAACCTTCGGCAAGGGGTCCGTGCAGACCATTATTCCCCTTAGCAATCAGAACGCTATTAAGCTGACGACATCCCGATACTTCACGCCAAACGGCCGCTCAATTCAGGCAGAAGGTATTGTCCCCGACGTTTGGGTCGGCCGTTCGCGGGTCACCCTATTGGACGCTAACCCGTTTCGGCTCAAGGAAAAGGACCTGCGCAAGCACCTTTCCGCGAATAACGACTCCACGAATAACGACGAAACCGATGCAGACGCCCCCGGTGTCCCCGAGGTCATCGTGCCGGACCAGCCGACAGAGGACCTTGCGGTCACCGACTACCAACTGAACGAAGCTTTGACACTCCTGCGTGGCATCAACGTTCTGCAAACGAACAGGGGCTGATTCAGGCACGATGAGCCAGACCCCTTCCCCTGGCAGGAACCAGTCGCTGCGGCTGCCGGCCTGCCTTTTTCTCTTTTGCCTTATCGGCTTGCCCGGCACTGCCGCGTCCAACGATACCGGCATCGGCACTGACCCCGCCAATAAACGGGGCGTCGCGATCGCCATTATCATCGACGACATGGGCCACAATCTCTCGCGCGGCAAACGTGCCATCAATCTGCCGGGTGATCTGACCTACGCGGTGCTGCCGCACACGGTTCACAGCCACGAACTCGCCGAGGAGGCGTATCGACGGGGCAAACAGGTGATTCTGCACCTGCCCATGGACAATCTCACAGGCTTCCCGATCGGGCCTGACGGGCTTTCTCGCAACCTGTCACGCAATGAACTGGTGCTGACCCTCGCGCGCGCCTTCTCGCAAGTACCCCACGCGCAGGGGATCAACAATCACATGGGCAGCTATCTGACACAGCTAGAGCAACCCATGGACTGGCTGATGGAGGAGATCAAGCGCAGGAAACTGTTCTTTGTCGATTCACGCACAACCCACAAGACGGTTGCCCAACGCATCGCCACCGAAAAGAACATCCTCTCATCCAGGCGTGACATATTTCTGGACAACCAGCCCGAGGCCTTGGCGATCGATAGCGCCTTTAGACAATTGTTAACAGTCGCCAGGCGCAAAGGCACAGCGATCGGCATCGCTCATCCATACGCCGCGACCCTCGATTATCTCGAACGGGAATTGCCATTGCTCGCCGGCAAGGACGTGCGTCTGCTGCCCGCGTCCGCCCTGATCAGCCGGCAGCACACGATGGAGCTGGCCCTCATGATCCGGCCTATTCCCTAGCTCGCTCTTGTCCCAGAACTCTGTTCTGGGGCGGGCACTGGCGTGCGGTGCAGGGATGCACCGCCATTTTCGGTCGGCCTCTTTTCTGCAAGCCTCTTTTCTACAAGAGAATGTGAGGTTTGCTTGCAAACCCACTCCCAAGAATTGTCTTGGATGACAATTTTGGGACAAGAACTAACTATTTCTTGTCGCTGCGATTGCTTCCGCCAGATCGAGGGTCCCTTCATAGATCGCACGGCCGGTGATAACACCCGTGATGCCGCCGTTAACACGTGGTTCGACATCCAGCAGTGCCTCGATGTCGCGGATGTCTGTTACCCCACCCGACGCAACCACCGGCGTTGAGATGGCATCGGCTAGCGCCACCGTCGCCCGCAGGTTGACCCCGCCCATCATGCCGTCCTTGCCAATATCGGTGTAGATGATGCCGTCGATGCCGTCGCCTTCAAACAGCAGCGCCAGACTCTTGACCGGAATGTCGGTCACCTCGGTCCAACCCCGGGTCGCGACCTTACCGTGCAGGGCGTCGAGGCCAACCATGACGTGGCCCGGAAAGCGTCGACACATTTCGCCAACGAACTCAGGCTCCTCCACCGCTCGGGTGCCGATAATCACATAACGAACACCCGCCTCAAGATAAGCGTCGATGATCTCGGGGGATCGAATACCGCCGCCAAGTTCGATCGTCAGTTGTGGCTGGCTGCGTGCTATGTCGCTGATGAGCGCCTGGTTCTTCGGCGTGCCATCGAACGCACCATCGAGGTCAACGACGTGAAGCCGCTCGGCCCCTTCGGCAACCCAGTGTGCCGCCATCGCGACCGGATCATCACCGAATACGGTCTCTTCATCCGCGCGCCCCTGTTTCAGGCGAACACACTTGCCCCCCTTGATGTCGATGGCCGGTATTACAATCATGTTGCTTCTCCCAAGATCGGGGTCTCATGA
>Ga0114999_10003150_pt1 | contig 20966 bp, 11 predicted proteins | sample ArcticOcean_MG_C_3_FD_89820 | JGI IMG/M metagenome (GOLD analysis project Ga0114999, IMG submission 89820) | Marine microbial communities from western Arctic Ocean - ArcticOcean_MG_CB8_126 | ecosystem: Environmental > Aquatic > Marine > Oceanic | place: Arctic Ocean: Canada Basin | collected...
ATCGCCTGTTCCACACGTGGTTTTGTACCTGTGCCGCCGTTTATGGTGGTCCCAACAGCAAGCAACCGTCGCTGCTTCAGCCACGCTAGCGACCAGCAACTGGCCTCTCCGGCGATGTCCCGATACGATCCAAATTGTTCTATCGCCGGGTCATACCACGAGAGTGGTCCGCCCCAGAGCCCGTAGTCTGGTACAGAGGCCGTCCACACGCGGCCTAACGGGCCGGTGACCATAGATCGCGGGCGGTAGGAGATTTCATCCATCCGACCAAGTTCACGCGGGTTTGCACCAGGTTCCGTGCCGAAATGATAGGGTTTGGCAGGATCATAGACCGAAAGTTTTGCTGCCGGATAGGCACAGATGTAGAGCTTGCCATCCAGGTTGCCCATTGAGTACGCCTCACCACCGGATGTTGAACAGACCCCCAAATCAGCCATTTCACCTGTGTCGGGCCCATATCGGAACAGGTGCAGCGGCAGAATACTCGATCCGTAGATCTGATCATCCGGTCCCCGGTGCACCAGAAACAGTTCACTGCCTGCGGCTTCGTACGCGATGGGGCGAATTTTTGTTTTTCCCGTCTCAGGATAGGTGATCTCGATAACCTTAAACATCTGAGTGGCCCGGTCGGCGAACTCTACCGTTGCCCCGTCTGTCATTGTTGGTGGTGGCTCGGGGTCAGGAAGGACGTCCACAGGTATCGCTTCAAACCTATGTAAACGAAAATCGCCTTGGGGTGATTTTATGTAGAGCGTTCCATCCGCCGCCCGAATCAACGAAGCCGATCCCCCATCTTCTTTCGAAACGACCGGTCCGACGGGTTTATGCACACCGGTCTCCGGATCGAAGACGACCACATGAGGTCGGGTCACTTTAATGTCACAGGCAACGGTGCCGTCCGGTGCAGCCAAGGGATAGCAGTACATATCGATTTCATCCATCCGTCCGTGACGGATGAAAACCTGGGTGATGGGATTGTAGCTTGTCAGGCCCGCCGTCCCATAACAGCCGATCCACAGGACCCCGTTTGCATCCTCATCAATACGGCAGGGAAAGATATCCTCTGGCGGGTTGATCGCTCCCAGATCGTCCAACGCCTCGGATTTCGGATCATAGCGAAACAAATGTCCCGAATGCGCGACACCGATGTAAATCAGTCCGCTGCGGCTCAGCAGGGCGGCCGTGGGATAGTTGGATTCAGGGACCGTCGCCGTGACCTGGGACGTAGTCCCAGTGGTTGGATCGATCTTGACCACCATAAAATTATCGGCCTGCTGGCCCATCACGGCTACGAGGCTGTCTTTACCGTCCGCGTCGAGCGTCGGAAAGATGCGTACCCAGTTGACGCTACGAACAGGGACACCGAGCGTTTGAATAGAAGGCATAGGTAAATGGGTGAATGGTGAATGGTGAATGGTGAATGGTGAATGGTGATTCAGCCCGGTGGCTTCAGCGCCGGGCGATGGTCCTTGTCAAGTTGCGGCCGTAAGTATACCACCTATGTTCGGCTAAAGTATACCACGCTGACACGCTGCACACAGGAGAGGGACTGGTGGGCTTGAAGCAGGCCGGGCATAATGCGGAGGTATCTTGAGGCATGCGGTTCTATGGGTAAGATGAGGATGATCGGAGGTCTGGTACTGTATTTTAAAAGGCTATTTCAAATTAGACAAGAGAAATGTAGCAGAAGCCCTACGTATCGTGCCGGCTGCAGGATCGAACGTCTTATATAACATCTTTGGAGCTTCAAGGTTCTATTTTTGTGGGATGGGCAGATCGCGCGAGGAAGAGGTCAGGAACTTGTAGGGTTTTCTATAAGGGCAGTTAATGCCTCTTTCAAGGTCTGTACGGTATCCAATGTACTACGTCGGACATACTGCCAAAGTCAATGGCAGGGGCTGTTGAAGAGGATTTTAGGGGAACGTAAAAGGAGATAATAGTCACCTGCTCAGATAACCTTACCTCCTCCCCTCTTCCTTACAGGGAAGAGGGTTAGGGGGATGAGAAGGCCAGGTTACTTCAGCAACATCATTTTCTTCGACCTGGTAAATTCACCCGCCTCCAGCCGGTAGAAATAGACACCGCTCGATACCGAACGACCGGCTATATTTCGCCCATCCCAGAGGACGGTATGGAATCCAGCTTCCTGTCGTTCGTTGACCAGAAGACGGACTTCCTGGCCCAACAGATTGTATACCTTGAGTACGACCTGAGTGGTTTGCGGCAATTCGTACCGAATGGTCGTGGTCGGGTTGAAGGGGTTCGGGGCATTTTGGCTGAGAGAGAACTGTCCCGGCGGATCGACACGGACGGCCAGCGGGCCTAACTGCTCACCGGTGGTGACCGATTCCAGCATATAGAAGTATTCTACGTTGACCCTGACATCTCGATCAAGATACGTATACTCCGCTTCGCTTGTGGTCACGATATCCGTGGAAATACGCTCGAAATCACCAGTCACCGTCAGGCTCCGAAGCACATGAAATCCTGAAAACGCCTGGCCACTGCCGATGCGCCAATCGATGGTTACCATACCTCGGTCGCTGGTCGCTGTAAAGGCAGCAAGGGTGATACCTGTCGGTTTGCTGGTGCTGGCGATGAATGTGCCGGCGGAAGACCAGGCTCCGTTGAACTCGCTGTCGCTTGCACGGGCGCGCCACCAGTAGGTCGTCCCATTTTCCAGAATAGCTACCCCCGGGCGACCGGTATCGGTGACCTGCCAGTGGGTCGGATTACCGGCATCTCCACTTGGAAGGTCTGCCATGGCGGCCGTGAGTGTTGAAAAGTCGGATTCCGATGACACTTGAAACGCATATCGTAACGTCGCGCGGGCGGCGTCACCGGATACAGGCGTGGCATTGTTGACGATCAGCGTCGGTGCCAGGGATACGGTTTCCGCTGGCGATGGGGCACCTATCGTCGGTGCTGTGGGCGTTTTTGATATGCCGGGTGCGGCCTGTGTGGTACTTGCACTGCTTGACTTCCCAACGGTGGTCACCGCCTGGATGGTATACGTATGCGTCTGGTCGTTAGCCGCACTCTCATCGAGGAAGGTGCTGACCTGGCCGACGGTCGCAATGGTCGCCCCGTTCCGCTGAATGGTATAGCCGGTTACATTGCCGCTGGATGAGGCCTCCCACCGTAACCGGACCGCACCGTTGCCAGGTACACTCGTTACGTTCGCGGGGGTACTCGGTGTGGTGGTGTCTGCTGAAGCCGGAGTTACGACGCTATCAATGGCCGTATACGCGATCCGGTCACCCTGTGGATCGTTGGTGCTGGTCGCGCCGATTCGGTAGAAATACCGGGTATTCAACGCCAGATTCGGGGCTGTCAGGCCATGGGCAGTTCCGGTTTCGGAATCCGTGATGCTGTTCCCCAAACTGTTCGTGGGACCGTATTCGATACGGCGAGTAGCCAGCAGGTCGGTCACCCAGTTGACCGTCAGCGTTGCTCCGGAATGGCTGGTTGCCGTCGCTGCCCGCTCGACCTGGCTGATTATTGGGCGTGCGGTGTCGGCGGTCGCGGTGGTGGTGACGCTTTGCGTAGAGGTGGCGGTAGGTCCGTTGCCGCCGAGATCCGACGATAGCGCCCGGAGAAAATACGGCTGATTCGGGGTCAGATTGGTGATGGTGACACTATGGGCCGTCACCTGATCACCATTATCTGACATATCATTCAGTGCGGACGAGGAGGTGCCGAATTCTACAAAACTGTCACCCGGTTCATCCGTCTCCCAGAATATGGTGATGCGATCGTTTGAGACAGAGGTCTGCACCGATCCGGCCGTAATGACCGGTGGATCTGTATCCGGTGTACTGGAGGTGGTTACCGTACCCGTAGCACTGAACGTCGGCCCGTTGCCGCTGGGATCAGCGGAGCCGACCTGGAAATTGTAGCTCGTTCCGATATCGAGCCCGGTGATAGAGACCAGGTGAGAGGTCACCAAATCATCATCTGAGACGGACGAGGCCAGGTTGGGACCATACATGATCCGACTGTCGCTCGGTTCATCGGTTTCCCATGCCAGGGATATGGACGTCGAGGAGGTGGCTACAATATCCGGTCCACTGGTGATCACGGGGGCGGTGTTATCCTCAGTTGTCGTTGTGGTTACCGTCAAATTAGAGGCCGTGATAGCCAGAATCTTTGAGGCAGCCAGCGGTGCCAGGGGTTTGGCGAGGACGGTTCCTTCAGGAAATACAACCGTATTCCCGCTTGGATCTGTGGAGGTGACGGCAAACGTGTATTCTGTACCAGGCACAAGTCCCCCGATGATGACGAGGTGACGGCGTGACTGCCGTTCTGTACCGCGAGGGATAAAGGTGCTATCCGCCCCACCCCGGTAGTACACGAAACTATTGGATACTTCGTTCGTCACCCAGCCAATCGCAACGACCCGATTGGATCGGTACAGAATCCTCGGTCCCCGTACAATCTCTGGTGGCGTGGTATCATCCGTTTCTGGCGTGCGGAATCGGTGTATGGGCGAACGACCGGTATTTCCATCCGTATCGGTAGACCGAACGGCATATCGATACGGGGATCCGCCCACAAGGCCTGTCAATACCACACTGTGATTGTGGACCAGCATCTCATCCGGATTTACGGCCTGCATCGTATCCGGGGCACCGACCCCTCGGTAAAAGACCCGACTGTCACTCAGTTCATCTGTCCGCCACTGGATAATGGCGCTGTTTGGTGTCAGGCCATTGACGACCGGACGCCCTAGAATCCGTGGAGGCAGGTCATCAGGCTGATTGAGCGTGGTAAATCTCAAGGTGTCTGGAAAGGAGGTTACATTATCACTCCGGTCGGTTGAACTGACCAGGACGTAATGGGATGTATTCTGCTTCAAACCTGTTAGAGCGACGATATGACGATACACAAAGGCGTTCGCGGTCTTAATCTTGCCCAATGTCGTGGTCTCACCGTATTCCAGTGTACTGTTGCTCGGCTCATCCGTGGTCCATCCGATGATGGCCCCATGACGGGAAACGGCGAGTACCTGCGGGGCCACGATAGCGATGGGAGGTATTTCATCAGGCCGTGTGATGGTTTTGACGGCTCGCGTCGGGCTGGTGGTCGTCTGACCATCGCCGTCGGTCGTCAGGGCGCGATAAAAATATTTGGTCTCTTTTTGAAGCCCGCCGATCTTTATCGCATGCCCGATCACAAAATTGGTATCCTCAACAGAGGAGGTCAGGGCGTTCTCTGATGTACCATATTCCACTTTGCCTGTACTGAGCTTGTCCGTACGCCAGGTAATCAGCAAGGTGGTATCGCCTGGCGTCGCAAATGGACCGGAGACAAACGTGGGGCGCGCGGTATTGGCGTTAAGGTCCCGCCGTCGGACGCCAGCCAGGTCGCCCAGGGTGGTCAGACTGGCAATCATGAGACGCTCATTGAACCGGTTACGCGAAATCATGCCTTCCTGTGTCAAGCCGGCATTGGTCGCATACGCGAAAGCCAGCGTATCATTCGCTGTGGTATCGACGCTGGAGGATTGCATGATTTTACCGAAGGCATGGAGCCTGAGTGTCATATGCAACGCTGCCCGGCTGGAGAAGGCAAAATTGGGTTGTTCCATGTTATTGATGAAGACGGTTGGCCGGACAAAGAAGAACGCGGGTTTACCCTGCACCGGAGCAAAGATGGTGCTGTCGTTGCGGACCGTGACATTACGGACGTCGAGCCGGACCGTCATGTTTTCTGTTACGGCCCCCGGCGGAAGTTCAAGGGACAGGCCAGCCAGGGTGTTGAACAGAGGTTGTAACGCGGCGATCGGTGCCTGGATCTGCGGTGGGGTGATAAAGGGCAGACCTTCCGGCACGGTGGCCTGATGCAACGTATCCGTTCGGGACTGCCCATTCACATCAGAAGTGACGGTCACCACGACGGTCACCGAATCAACTTTTACATACAGGAAGCCACGAGGAACGGCAGCTGCCAGGCCGCTTGGATTGGTTACGGTGACATTGCGATAGCCCGTTTTACCCGGCGGTGTACGCGCGGCAAGCTGTTCTGAGGAAAGAAATTTTACACTATCTGCAAGCGTGCCACCAATGGTTACGGTCGCCCCGTCCTTAAGGTTGTTGCCGGAAATAATAACTGGCGTACCACCTGCCACCGGACCGATGGGTGGAAAAATGGCATTGAGGGTTGGTACCACATCCGGGATGGCGGACGCCTGGTTACTAACCCCACTCCGGTTTTTGGAAAAATCGAAGGCGACCAGTTCATAGGTATAATTGACGCCATTGGTGACGCTGCTGTCTCTATAGCCGTTGGCAAAATGCGGTACGTCTGATATAGAATCCGCAGCGGCGTTACCCGTTCTACGGAACACGATATAGCCCGCCAGATCGTTCTCCGTATTGCGTATCCATTTTAAGCGAATGATCCCATCGCCGCCGGCGGCTGTCAGGCCAGTCGGGGTAGCCGGAGGAAAGGAATCGGCTGTGGCTGTCGGTTCCGCAATTCGGGAAACGCTCGGACTGCTCTTATTACCGCGAAAATCAACAGCGATCACCTGGTAGAAATAGGTCGTACCATTGGTTACGGTTGCGTCGATATATTGGGTACCAGGGGCATTTACCCGTCCGACAGAATCGGGCGTAGTGTCGGTCAACCGGCGTAATATAATATAGTGAGATAAATCCGGTTCCTTATTTGGGTCCCATCGGATAGTCACCCGACTGTCTCCGGCTGTTGTCGTCGGGAAAATCGGCCTCTTCGGCGGAGTTAAGTCCACCGGCGTTCCAGATATCTGACTACTTGCAGCGCTTCGATTGCCGCTCAGGTCCACCGCCGCGAGCCGGTAATAGTAAGTCCGGTCATTGGTTAGATTTTGATCCCGATAGGAATTCATGGGCGGATTGACACGAGAAATGGAGTCGCCAGCAGCGGCTGGAAAGCTGTCAAATATGCTGCGATAGACGATAAAATACGCCAGATCCGTCTCGGTGTTCGAACGCCAGGTCAGGTCAAGCCGCCGATCGCCAATGGATGTGTTGAGATTGGTCGGTACAGTAGGCGGCGTGGTGTCCAACTCCTGCCCGCCCGTTATAGTGACCGCGCCATTTACTGTCGTAGAAGAAATCGTATTTGCATTGGGGTCCGATAGCACTACACCGGTAATTGCGATGGGGTACGTCCCATTGAATACACCATTACGCACACGGAAGGTGATCTCCGCAATACTGCCTGTCCCGGCCGCGATGGGCGTCGAACCAATTTTGAAAATAACGACATTGGTTCTGGTAGGACTTACGGAATTGGACGTAACGCTGAATCCTAGCGAGGTGATTCGGGTGGTTCCTTCCAGAGACTCTACATCCACTACATTCCTTGCATCCGTAATGGTAAACTGTATGCCCTGCACCGCAACCGAATTATCCAGAGAAATCGGTATTTTAAATGTACTCCCTGGCGTTCCGCTCCCACTGCCGATAGACAGTGTGGCATTTTGTGCAAAAACCGGCGTTTCGGCAAACAGTCCAACCAGAATGAAAAATATGCCCGTCGTTATTAATCGCCACATGGAATACTCCTTACGTAAGAACAGCCCCAAAAACCTGTCCCGTCACCAAAATGATCCGAGGTTACCAGAAAAGTTACTTTGCATAGAAAATTCTAATATAGACGGTCATCTCAACCATTTTCTTTTAGATCTCTCAACGATACGCTTCGGCCTTCATTTGAGATGGCCATTGTCGCATACTGGATGACCAGCGACCATTAAGATAGCATCCCAGAAAGATTCATGTTGTGAGCTACAACACACTCTTGGATTTTTTTCGATTGGTACAGACCGGTCATAAGACGAATTTTATAGGCCATTCGTTCCATGATTTTATATCAGGTATGATGTATACGCAGAGGATGATCCGTACGGTAGGCAGACCGGCATTGAAACACGCGGCCCGTGGGATCCTGAGTTGTTTCGTGCAGGTCCTGCTTCGTCGCTTCTCTATTTATCGTTTTGCTGGGCTTTCACATAGGCTGCAAATATGGCGACCGTCTCTTCCAGTGATCGGTTTTGATCTACCGTTTCCGGTCGCTCATGGCCGATGGGGCTGTCGGCAATCATACGAAAGATTTCTGCTGCACCTTCGTGAAAATGGGGCGTAACACCCGCACTTTTATACGTTGCCGCAATTTCTTCCATTTCACCGACCCAGCGGAATGCTTTAGCGGACAAACCTTTTATCCCCGCCATAGCCTGTAATTTTTTCGCCTGACTTTCCTCGAATTCTGCGATCAACTCCTGGCTCAATCCCAGACATTCTGCGGTGGTCATGACCGCGGCATGGAGTGCGGCGGTCCCTTTGGTCACCGATGCATAACACATCTTGATACCGGAGGCCCGGCCCACATCACCGCCCATCGGTCGAACAACGATACCATGGCCGTCGAGCTGCTTCAGGAGGTGCTCATGAGGGCCTGAAGCATAAAACCGGGGTTGTCCATCTTGACCTGGAGGCCCGCCGATGATACCTGCATCGATATATCGCCCACCGGCGTCCGATATGATTCGGTCAATCCGCTTTGACGTGTCCGGTGCGATCGCATTACAATCGGCATAGGCCGGTTGCGAACCGGTACGCCCAAGTGCCGCCGCTACCTGTTCGGCCAGGGGGATCGCTTGATCAGGTACGAGAATGGCTAGAATAAGGTCCGTCTCCCGAACCAGATCATCCAAATTCGGTATATCCCGTATCGCCGCCTTCGAGGCCAGCTGCCGCGTCCGATCGCTCCGTCCCGTCAGGCAGGTCACGACATCGAACCCGCCCGCCAGCAAGACCTGCCCTACCGAATGCCCCATATCACCGGGACTCAGTATCGCGACTGTTTTTATATCCATGATTGACCCTCCTTTTAAACACGGAGGACACGGAGAAGGCACAGAGGACACAGAAGGTTCTATTTTTAAAAAACGCCGTGCTCTCCGGTCCTTCGTCGTGCCCTTCGTGATTAAATCAAACCCTCGTCAAATGTCGATACTTAATCCGGCTGGGCACTTCCGCCGCATCCCCCAGGCGTTCCCGTCGGTTTTCCTCATAGGCTGCGTAGTTTCCTTCAAACCAGACGACCTGGCTATTTCCTTCGAATGCCAGGATGTGGGTGGCGATACGATCCAGAAACCATCGATCATGGGTAATGATCAAGGTGCACCCCGCGAAATTTTCCAGGGCCTCTTCCAGGGCACGCATGGTGTTGACATCCAGGTCATTGGTCGGCTCATCAAGGAGCAGGACGTTGGCACCGGACTTGAGTATTTTGGCCAGATGGACCCGGTTCCTTTCTCCACCCGATAGGTCCCCTACTTTTTTCTGCTGATCCGCACCACCAAAGTTGAACCGGGACACATAGGCACGGGAGTTCATTTCCCGATCGCCAAGAAGTATCTCCTCCCGTTCTTCCGAAATTTCTTCCCAGACCGTATGGTCCGGGTTTAACGTATCCCGACTTTGATCCACATACCCCATCTGAACTGTTTCGCCCACTTTCAGGGTGCCACTGCTGGCCTTATCCTGGTCGGTAATCAGACGAAAAAGGGTCGTTTTACCCGCACCATTCGGGCCGATGATGCCCACCGAACCGCCTGGTGGTACTGCAAAGGTCATGTTCTCGAAAATGATCTGGTCATCGTAGGTTTTGCCGAGTTGTTCCGTCTGTATGACGACACTACCGAGCCGGGGACCGGGAGGAATATAGATCTGCAGGTCCTTGATCCGCTCGTCCGTTTTCTGATGGAGCAGATCCTCATAGGCGTTGATGCGGGACTTACTTTTGGTCTGTCGCGCCTTGGGCGACATCCGGATCCATTCCAACTCACGCTCAAGCGTTTTTCCCCGTTCGGATTCTTCTTTTGCCTCCTGCCCCAACTGCTGCTGTTTTTGTTCAAGCCATGAGGAGTAGTTCCCTTCCCAGGGAATCCCCCGTCCACGGTCAAGCTCCAGAATCCATCCGGCTACATTATCGAGAAAGTAGCGGTCATGGGTCACGGCGATTACGGTACCGGGATACTGCTGAAGGTGATGCTCCAACCAGGCGACCGTTTCTGCGTCAAGGTGATTCGTTGGCTCATCAAGGAGCAGAATGTCAGGCTGTTTCAGCAACAGTCGGCACAATGCGACACGGCGGCGCTCACCACCGGAAATGACGCTTACGGAGGTTTCCCCCGGCGGGCATCGAAGGGCCCCCATCGCCATTTCCAATCGGCTGTCGAGATCCCACGCATTGAGGTGGTCGAGCTTTTCCTGGACGGTGCCCTGGCGTTCCAGCAGATCTGTCATTTCATCATCTGACATAGGCTCGGCGAATTTCTCATTGATCTCATCATATTGCTTCAACTGATCGACGATCTCCTGGACCCCTTCTTCCACGATCTCCCGGACGGTCTTGTTGTTATCCAGAACAGGCTCCTGCTCTAGAAAACCCACAGTGTGTCCAGGGGTAAGCGAAGTTCTGCCTTCAAAATCCGTATCTACGCCAGCCAGGATACGTAACAACGAACTCTTGCCGGAACCGTTCAGACCAATGACCCCGATCTTGGCGCCATAAAAATAAGACAGGTAGATATCCTTCAAAATAGATTGCTTGTTATGCGACTTACCGACGCCGACCATCGAGTAGATGACTTTATCCGGCGGGTTGGACATAATGCCTCCTGAGTGAAAATAGTAAGTAAGATTATTAGTACGCGACAAAAATAATAACAGCCCGCATAATAAGGCCTCTATTTCCGTCCACCGGACGAAAATGGTTCCCGAGCGAAGTCGAGGGATCTAATTCGAGCCGACTATGAGTAGGTCTCTCCACTCGCTATGCTCGGTCGAGATGACAAATCAGGTTTTTGTCGTGTACTATAAAGTAAGATATAAAATCGAGGGTATAGCGCGTAAGGGCAGTAAGCCTCACGGCAATGTCCCCGAGACCCTATACCGATGCCCACAGGGCGTCATTATCTCGATTCATATGTATCTGAGCCGACCAAGGGCAGTTCCATTACCCAGATATTCCGGTAGCTGACCAGATCGCCATGGTCCTGCAAGAGAAGGGGGCCCGGGTCATCCACATTGTGGTCGATGGCGCCACCGGTAGGTCCCGTAACCTGCACGTTGTTCTGAACCACCATGCCATTCTGAATTAAAGTGATCCGCGCATGATCATGTATTTCACGACCGGCCTGATCGAAACGGGGGGCGCGAAAAACGATATCATACGATTGCCATTCCATCGCTGGCTTACAGGCATTAAGCAGGGGGGCGTGCATATCGTATACCCCGCCGCAATCTCCCTGGCCGGGGATATGGAGACCATAGGAATCCAGGACCTGTATCTCATAACGGCCCTGAATATATACCCCACTGTTTCCTTTGGCCTGTCCCGTCGCATCCGGCATGTCGGGAATCCTGAATTCTATATGAAGCTGAAAATCTCGAAAGGTCTCCTGGGTCACAATATCCCCTGTCCCTTTCTCTACGGTCATTATCCCATCTTCAACGATCCAGCCCGCCGCACCGCCCTCCCGGGTTCGCCAATTATTAAGATCGTTTCCATTAAACAGAACTATCGCTTGCTCAGGTCGTATCGTATGCATAATACACTCCGTTTGGTATGCGCACAGGGTCCCGTGCGTCTTTCTTCCCATCAATGAATATCCCTGGTGTCAACGGCCTCCTCATCCTTTCTAAAAATTCGAACCGACTTCTCGCCAACAAGGCGTACGTGGTTATCGTCTATCTGCAACATCGTGCCTTCTCGAAGTCCGATGACCGTGTCTTGAGGGTTAACGGCGATGAACTCTTCTATGCGTTCATCACGCGTTTCACCTTTATATCCCGGCGGATGGGTATCTATATAATGGGGGTTAATCTGAAAGGGGACAAGATCAAGGGCCTGTAAAGAAGGCGGTTCTATGATCGGCATATCATTGGTCGTTTTAATCGTCGGACAGGCCACATTGGATCCGGCGCTCCAACCGATATACGGCATACCTGAAAGGACCCGTTCGCGTATGATGTTCAGGATGTCAGTCTGGTACATATGGGCCAGCAGATGAAATGTATTCCCACCACCCACCGCGATCGCCTCTGCTTGCCGCACGGCGGCGACCGGATCAGCACAGGTGTGTATCGACTGTACCCGATACCCCATATCTCCAAAGGCCTCCCTGACTATTTCAGCATAGGCGTCATAAGAAAACCGTACGGCAGCAAATGGAATGAAGAGAACGGTCTGAATATCCAATCCAAGAAACGCTCGAATGGCCGTCCTTGGATACCCCAGATACGCTTCCCCCGCGTTTGTAGAATTGCTCAATAATAACAGACGTTTAACAACCATAAGATTAAAAGGCACCCATTGGTTAACCAAATATCACGATAAGAGGTGTGACTCACCCATGCTTTCTTGCGATCATCCGCCGAATAGCTCGATGGCCATCGTCGATATCCTCTTCATACAGGACTTCGAACGTATCCGGGAGCCGTGTAGCCGGTTCCCCCGGTTTAAAACACCAGGCCGCTTTCTGAGATGGCCGGTAATTTAATTGGTCCAACGAAAACCCCTGCCAGGCAATCAACCCATTTTTCGCCACAGCCTTACAGGCATAATCAAATACCGCCGCTTCCCAGTACATCACCCCGATCACGAGTGCATAGGCGAGTGACTCAGGCGGTCTCCATACGTTAAGGTCAGCCTGGATGCAGGTCAGGTGGGAAGCGATATGTCGTTTCTCCGCTGAGACCTGTAATTGTCCCAAGGCTACATCGGAGATATCAACCGCCAGGATCTCCCGACCTACCTGTGCCAGATTCAGGGCGTTACCCGATATGCCGCACGCGAGTTCCAATACAGGACCATCCGGTATACCCTCAGCCATCGCCCGGAGGGATAGCTCAGACGGTTCCAGCGTCCATTGGCCTTTCGGATTGGAAAACCGATCATTCCACTTTATCCTATCGGGATGAGAATCAAATGGTGAGTGCTGCGCGGTGAATGGTGATTTCTTGGTTTTCATATCATATCATCCGATTATAAATCACCATTTACTAACTCAAACATCTGTTCCTGCATCGTGATGCCCCATTGCTCGGCATTAAGTTCCTGGCAAAGGGTAAAGCCATGTTTTTCGTAGAGATGGCGTGCGGCATCGAGGCCGGCGAAGGTCCACAGATAGATGCGTGTATACTTTCGTTGTAGGCAAAAATTAATTGCTTCGGTCATCAGACGATTGCCGATCCCCTGACCCTGGCAAACCGGATCAAGAATGAACCACCTGAGATGGGCCCCGTCCGTATCTGCTTTGATCCCATCGATAGCCATAGAGCCTACAATCTGCCCCTCATCTTGGCGGGCAAGCCAGAACCCATCCCGTTTTGTATCGAACCGGCTTAAAAAAACGGATAAGTCCGTCGCTACTTTCGCTTCAAAACATACCCCGAATCCCCATTGCTGAGCATAGTAAGCAGCATGCATCTCCGTAATCCGGCCAATGGCACCGGGTGCATATGTGTGGTCGATATGAATAGACATAGTATAGAATCAGCGAATCAGCGAATCAGCGAATCAGCGAATCAGCGAATCAGCGAATCAGCGAATCCCGGAGGGCGTCATCCAGACAATCATAAATTTATTTTCTTTGATTCGCAGATTCTTTGATTCTTTGATTCGCTGATTCTATACCTCAATCGCCACGACCAGAATATGCATACCCTGTACCACCGGTGCACGCAGAGCCTGTGCCAATAAGTACCCATCCACCCCTGCCTGCACAGGCCAGGGCGTTTCATCGATACGGTAGAAATCGTGCAAATAACCTATCGTTTGACCTTTTGTGACCTGTGCGCCGCAGTTCATAAGCGGTTCATAGTGGCCAGGAAACGGGGCCGAAATATAGCAGGCACGGTCGATAACGGCAACGACCTTCTGTGAACCATCCGCATGATGAGCCATGGGTTGAATATCACCTTTTAGCTGGCCGTGATGGATCGCTGCCGCGCGAATGCCCTGGTTGGCATATCGGACACCGGCGGGATTGACGGATTCACCGAAACCGAGTTCGGTGCCGATGGTGATTTTTCCCAATCGCTCCGATTCACTGACCATAAGGCCCGGCGTCTCATTCTGATAATTCATCACAAACGGTGTGCCGAACCAGCGAGCGGTGTCTTCGATAATACGAGACTGCTCTGGATTATCCACATCATGAAAGCTGGAGCAACAGGAGAATTCGAGGGCGTTCCCACCGGAATGAATGTCCGTCACCACATGCACCCGTGGCCAGAGATATTCCCGTACGAAGGCCGCGATGCGGTGGGTGATACCGGCCAACGCAGATGTGGTACCCGCACCGTCTACGAAGGCCCGATTCAGGTTGACGCCGTCATCCGCGATACTTGATCGGTGTCCAGCATGGAACGCCCCCGGATTTAACACCGGTATAAAAATGAGGCGGCCTGTCACGTCATCAAGTTTGGTCTCTTGCATCAGATGTTTGACGGCGACCGGCCCCTCATATTCGTTGCCATGGTTTGAGCCAGTGGCCATCAACCCCTCGCCTTCTTCCGCATTCGACCCGACCATAACGGTAAGGGGCATCAGGTGGTCGCCCCAGAGCGAGTCGTGCTCGAGTGCGACCCAGTAGTCCCGACGGCCAGGTGAATCCAGATCCAATTTTTCCGGACGGACAATAGTACGTGTCATGGTTTATCTCCAATTAATATCGTTTGTTGTATATAGCAAACTGATCACATGGATACGCCTAGCAATCCACGGGTGATTTGAAAATCCAGATTTCCCTGATCAACTACTTTTGGTGTATGGGTCTGGGCGGTGGTTTGACAGATCAGATGCATTAACTGAGCGGTCCACGTGGTCGATTCAGGGGTCAAGATAAGATCCAGATCGTTATGATAGGGTAAGGGCAGATCATGGGTGCCGATCTGTAATACCGGAATCATCGGATGCCCCGAAACAGGATGCCCGGTTACAGCGGCCAGCATGACTTCAACCCCTGTGGCTCCCAGGCCGACCAGCGTTTCTACCCAGTGGGTTGTTTGCGTGTCCATGACATGAAGCCCGGGGCCCGCCGACTGACCATACCCCAATGTCGGTTCGATCTGGGTTTTATCCACCAGTTGACGTTGAAAAAATGGATGAGAAAGCAGGGCAGATTGATCGGGAATTACGATGGTCCCGCCGCTGTCTACGACCATCCTGAGTAACTGGATTAAGGCGCCTGCCAGGGAATCCGATACGGGGCCGATCATGGGCAGGGCAAGGCTTAGCCGTTCCAGTCCTCGACTATGTATAGTCGGCTGATCGAGGATGGCCAGGGTATCGGTGAACCAGGTTTCAATGCGATCCAGAACCTTGTCGATACCACCATCCAACTGGACACTGGCCCAACCGAACCGATCCATCCCCACACCGCGCTGATTCAACTGCTCCCTGTAGAAATCGTTATGCGTACGTTCGCAGCCGTGTTCGAGGAGCAGGGCCGCGGTCGTCATCGGATGGGTCAGATAACCGGTCATCGTTCGGGCATATAGGTCTTCCGACGGCCCCCCGGATGCACCGCAGCCCTCGGTATGTACCAGCGAGACAAACCGAGAAAGACCATAAGTCTGTGCGAGCCCTTTTTCATTTAGCCGGTTGGCAGCCATACGGGCGATCTGCCCGGAACATAGGCTGGTAGGAAGGATAAGCCCCACCCGGTCAATCGTACGCTGGTGATGGGATTCGTATATCCGTAGCGTATACTCATCAGATGGATGAGACCTATGCTCCGGTTTCAACGGGATCGGCTGGCCCTTCGGCAAAGTCTTCGCCAACAGAGCCTGCAACTGGGTACCGTCTGTCTGTTGCCAGTTGCGCCAGATAGATACCTGGGTATGGCCGGCCCGCTCACCACACGTCTGCTCGCCCGACGCGACGCGGCGCGTCAGATCCAGGGTCTGCTGGCCTAGCGTATCCATCGACATGCCGTCCAGATAGGCACCGGCATTGACATCCATATCAGCCGACAGTAATTCATACCGTGTGGTGGTGGTTACGATCTTAATCGTCGGTACGAAAGGAAAATTGGTGATCGAGCCATTGCCGGTAATAAAGAAGATCAGATTGCCTCCAGAGGCCACCTGGCCGGCGATGCTCTCCAGGTCGTTACCGGGACTGTCCATGAAATAGTAGCCCGGTTGGGTCATCCGTTCCCCATATTCGATGGCGTAATCAAGGCGTACATCAGGGTTGCGTTTGCGCGCGGCACCGATAGATTTAAGTACAATATTATAAATCCCTCTAAACTTATTGCCGCCAGAGGGATTCGCGTCAACTGTCTGGCCGTGCCAGGCGGTTCGCTCTTTGAAACGGGCGATCATTTGAAGAAACGTACGGGCCGTCTCGGCGTCTCGTACGTTCTGCAGCACATAGGGTTCTGCACCAATAAGCTCATCCGTCTCCGCCAGGTTCGCCGACCCACCCGATCGAATGATCTCACGTACCACCCAGGCCGATAGAGGATTACCCGAGATGCCGGAGAACGCATCCGATCCCCCACATTGCAGTACAATATTCAGGTGTTCAGCGGATGTTTCTCTTCGCGGTGTCTTATTTACTGTATCCAGCCATCCTTCAACGAGTTGGGCTGCCCGGTTCAACTCATGATCGAAAGCATCTACGAGGGTCATGAAGTGATGCGTAACGTCACCAAGGGGATAGTCATGGGCTATCATATAAGCTTTCAGCATTTCATTGGTCACCGTTTCCGTGCCGTAGTCTACAGCAAGGACCGCACCGATATTGGCATGGACCATGAAGCCGGCCAGCGTACGCAGAAGGAGTTCGCGATTGTTGGGTGCATCCAATCCGCCCCCTTCCGTATGGGCTACCGCCACGATGCCGTCAATGTGTTCATATCGGTCGGCCCGATCTTTCATATGGGCTTCCAGGCGTTTGACGAATCCTGCAGTCTGTGAGGTGGTACTGATCAGGATAATATAATTGCGTGTCCCTGCACCTCGGGATGTTCCGCGAGGATATCCCATGAACGTCAACGGCGTATCGGTTAAAGGAATCTGGTCACCCGGCGTGAAGGTCGTCTCATCCAGATGGTAGGGGACCATACGGTCTTCAAAATTCGGCCGCTCAGGAAGTGGAAAATCAAGATGCCGAATGCGCAACGCCTCCAGGATCTCTGCATTGCAGATATAGTCACCCGGCCCAATATTTTCAACCGCCGTACCAAAAGGCAATCCCCAGGATAAAACGGCATCTCCTATGTTGATAGCCTGTACAGCAAATCGGTGTCCTTCGAGCAGGGTATGGTTCAACACAAACGAAGGCCCGTCTGCATTAATAATTTCGGAACCGGCCTCGACGCGGTGCGTCACGATAGCCACATTATCACCCGATTCAGGAAAACGGGCAATTTCATGAAAATGATAAATCGACAAGGTGAATACCTCTGGCAAATTCGGCACGCGGATTATAGATTAAAACAATACATGATAACCCTGTCAAAATATGTCGAATGAATATCTGGAGCAAGGAGTATGTGTTTGCCGATTGTCGGATAGCCGATAGCCCATTACTCTTCAATCCAAAATCAAAAATCACAATTCAAAATTGTTGGAGGTTTTCCATGCTTGTCGGTTATGTCAGCGATGAACGATACGTATCTATTCCGGATGTATTGCTGGAATTTGAATGTGATGGTCAGTCGGTCGAGGCACGCGCCCGGGCAACCGGTGCGGTGTATGCAGAGGTAGAGTTGGGGAGGACATACAGAGTGACCCTGGCCTGTCAGGGATATGGGTTCAAAAGTATCTATATGACGCCGACGGCAAAGGCACCCTACCACTTCCGTTTGTTGACGGACGGCCTGCTGGGCTATATGTGGCCCAAGTGGGTGAAAGCAGGTGAGAAATCAGAATTCCGGGTCCATGCGGTGGAAGGGTACAAACTGGAACTATACCGGTACGGCTGGAAGAAGGAATTTATCAAGACCATCGGTTGGTACGATGAACACGGACCACGTGCGACCATGCAGATCACACCGGACGGAGACTATACTCAGACGGGGGTGCAGTGGAACCAGCAGGGATATTCCAATCCACACCACAAGCAATTTCTCGAATCTCCCGAGCAGTCGGGCCTGTACTATCTGCATGCCTCTACGGAAACGGGTCACTTCTTCTCCTTTCCCTGGATTGTCGCACCGGCAGAACCGGAATCAAAAACCGCTGTGCTGGCGGCGAATATCAACTGGAATGCGTATAACAACTTCGGTGGCCGCAGCAACTATATTCATCCGGATGCTTTTCCCCCAACTCCCACGGTGAATGCCCGGTATGATCTGAAACGGTATACCGATCCTAAACACCGTAATTACGATACCGACGAGTATGCGCCCTTGTCGTTCGACCGGCCGGAACCGATCAATCATATTCCCGATGGCACCGAAGCCACCGACCCTATTATCGGACGAGCAGGCTGCCACATCGCACCCGCAGAATGGCGTTTTCTGGCCTGGATGGAGCGAGAAGGTTACGATTACGACCTGTATGCCGAAACCCAGTTTCATGATGGGACGCTGAAGCTGGATGATTACAAGGTATTGATCATAACGGCCCATCCGGAATACTGGTCGAGACATATGTATTATACGCTCAAAGCCTGGGTGTTTGAACGGGGTGGACGGCTCATGTATTTGGGGGGTAACGGACTAAACTGCGAAGTTGAATTTCCAGATGAATATACAATGAAGGTTAATAATGGCAATATACTGGCGCTGGATCGCCCCAAAGAAGGTCTTGAAAGCCGATTTCATATATACAATGAATCGGAAGCCAACCTGCTCGGCGTCGCTTTTACCGGTACCGGCATTATGACGAGTGCCCCCTATCGCGTGGTGGACGAGGATCACTGGGTTTTTGCTGGAACCGGGGTACGCAACGGAGATATTTTCGGTGAAGCCAGTCTACATGAACGGGTCCCCGGTGGGGCCTCAGGGCATGAAACGGATAAGATTACCGCCAGTTCCCCCAAGAATGTAGAGCTGATTGCTAAAGGAACCAATATCGATCAGGGTGGTGCCGAAATGGTCGTTCATGAACCGGGTAACGGCGGGATGGTGTTCTCTGTAGGCTCCATCACCTACCCGGCCTCGATTCTGGTTGATGATGTCATATCGCGGGTGACGGCTAATGTCCTGACCCGTTTTTTGATGGATGGATAGGCATAGGCGATCGATTACAATTTTCGTAATCTGACACCGGTCACCGCGTGAAGCGCGCCTTTTTCCAGGATCAGGTCCGCCCGTTCTCGGGTGGGGAGTATATTCTCGCGCAGGTTAATCTGGTTGATATCACGCCAGATGTCTCTGGCGGTTTCGATGGCGTCTTCAGTAGAAAGCGTGGCATAGTGATGAAAGTAGGATCGGGGGTCCTGAAAGGCCGTTGCCCGCAGTTGTTGGAAGCGCTCGACATACCACGCTTCCAGGTCGGGTTCCTTAGCTTCTACAAAGATAGAAAAATCGATAAAATCTGATACAAACACGCGTGGGGAGACGTCTCCGGGAGCTCGGTGGCCTGTTTGCAGAATGTTTAACCCTTCAAGAATCATGATGTCCGGCTGTTCAACTGTTTTTGTTTCATCCGGTACGATGTCATAGATCAAATGTCGGTATACCGGTGCCGTGACGGAAGGGCTTCCGGACTTGACATCGGCGACAAATTTCACCAGGCGCCTCAGGTCATAGCTTTCTGGAAACCCCTTCCGGTGCATAATGCCGCGTTCTTCAAGAATCTTATTCGGATATAAAAAGCCGTCTGTCGTGATCAAATCCACACGTGGATGGTCGGGCCAGCGACTGAGCAGTGCCTGAAGGATTCGTGCCGTCGTGCTTTTTCCCACCGCGACACTGCCCCCGATGCCAATAACATACGGCACCTTGGCCACCGGTTTACCTAGAAACATATCCATCACCTGATACAGGTGTTGGGCAGCGGCCACATGCAGGTTAAGCAGCCTTGACATCGGCAGATAGACCTCGGCCACCTCATCCAGCGATACCATTTCATTCAGCCCGCGGAGTTCGATCAGATCATCTTCCGACAGCGTCAATGGCGTTGCAGCGCGTAACTGAGACCATTCTTCACGCGACAGATAGGAGTAGGGGGAAATAGGGGAATCAGTCATAGGAAAAAGTCATTTTATGATCGCACGATCTATCGTCTGGCGCTCCAACCGGTCCGGAATTGGTTCGGCACCTGAACCTGGTGTATCAGACAAGGTCATCTGTGAGGGGCCGGATAGTTCAATAGGCGGCGTGGATAGATCCTCCGTATAGAAACGGGTACTCGGAAATATATCCGATGGATAGGTCATGTTTGGCAGCGTGGCCAGTGCTTTGCAGACGGACGCACCTAAGGCAGATTCCAGCATACCTCCCGTCCAGCAGGGAATCCCTTCTGCCTCGCAGATCCGGTTCACTTCCAACGCTCGCGTGATGCCTCCGACACGAGCCGGCTTAATATTAATCCATCGGGCCGCTTTGGTTTTAATCGCCCGCCACGCTTTTTCGGGAGAGGTGATACTTTCATCCAGACAGACCGGGGTTTCGATCTGCTGCTGCAATTCGGCATGGTCAATCAGGTCATCCCGCATAAGTGGCTGCTCGATCATGGCCAGGTTATATTGGTCCAGTTTTTTAAACATAGGCAAATCATCGAGGGTATAACCGCTATTACAATCGATATGAAACACCGGATCTGGAAAAGCGGCCCGCACGGCCGCGACCATATCTATATCCCATCCAGGACAATATTTAAGTTTTATGCGTTTAAAACCGGCATCAATGGCGCCAGAGATATTACCTAACAGCATCTCGATATTATCCTGAACACCAAAATCCGCCCCCACATCGATGATCTGGTTTGTACCACCAATCAGTC
>Ga0114999_10003151_pt1 | contig 20964 bp, 15 predicted proteins | sample ArcticOcean_MG_C_3_FD_89820 | JGI IMG/M metagenome (GOLD analysis project Ga0114999, IMG submission 89820) | Marine microbial communities from western Arctic Ocean - ArcticOcean_MG_CB8_126 | ecosystem: Environmental > Aquatic > Marine > Oceanic | place: Arctic Ocean: Canada Basin | collected...
CTGCCCCGGACATGGGACAGGAAATGAAGTCCCCCCGCGACATCCAGCCGCCAACGCGGCAAACTCACACTCAACAACAACTTACGTCAGCATAACCACCGCCACGTAAAGGGATCACGCCCCGAGGCGACGTCGAAATGTTCTCAGTAGAAGTGGAAACTCCTGGTCGCGTTCGTTTGAACGGTAGACAGGCGGAATTTCAATACCAATCGAGTAACACGCGAATTCTGAGCTGACGCTGCGCGAGACCAATGACTTGCGGCCTGGTGGCACGGTTTTACCGCCGCGGTCCACTTCGACCCGGACAGACTGCTTCATCACTTTGATGGAACGCAGACCCCTGAGCAGCGCATCGACAGTACGGTCCATCCTGGACGAACCGGGTGCGAAGACTCGAAAGACCGGTGAGACTTCATGCTGAGCCGGGTCGGCAGATTTCGTGTCCTCCGCCCCGGCCCAGATTTCGAGCAGCAGCATGCCGCCGAATTCCGGACTCAGTGTGCGAACGAGGCCTTCTATGAGCGCCGCGAGTTTTGTGTGATGCCGCGACGCGCCCGGTGCCACGAGATAGGACGCTTCGCCCATGATCGTCTTCTCGGTGCCTTCGTCGTCGCGGTCCAGCGGCTGACGGTACACGCAGAGGAACGGAAGCTGCCGATCAATATGCACCCGCCCGTTCTCGGGAAGAGTGCGGCGGACTCGCCTGTCCGCAGCGAGACGGTCACAGACGTCGGCGATCAGGGCATCCGTAATCCGCTCGCGGCCGCTGGGCGTCGAGTTGTCGGGCCGCTTCTTCACGGGATGTCCAGTTCCTTGATGGTTCGGTCACGGGGCACCCAATGGCACCAGAGTTGTGTGGATAATTGGTTGATAGTCGCCTTTCGCTCCGCGAAAGCAGCGCATCTTTCGCGGAGCGAAAGGCGACTATCGGGACGCCGGAAATTCGTGGGGCAGGTCAGGCAATCAAATCGCCAGCAAGTGGCCCGATCACTTCCTGCAGACCGCTGATGGTCCAGCCAAGTGCTGCGCCGATGGCGTCGACGAGTATCGGGTCAGGTTCGCTGGTCCATTCATCCATGAAGAACTTCTTGAATTCGACAGACAACACGCAGCCAGTTTCCGGGAAATGCTCGTGAGTCCAGCGAGCGAGGTTTCCGCCGAAGAACTTGACGTTTTCACGAACATCGAGCTGGCCACCAGGAAACTCAAACGAAGTCAGGCCGCCCAGAAACCGGTCGATCAAAGGCGCCCACCGTTCGCGGCTCGGGATCGTACGGGTGCCGACGTTGACCTGAGGGTTGGCCTCGGGGTCTGCGCACTCTCCATCGGGACCGCCGCGGCGATGGTTGTAGGTGTGAATGTCGACGACCACGAATCGGCCGCACTCCAGCACCTTCGCTGAGAAGAGCTGATGCAGGTTGCGATAGAATTCGTCGTACTCGGCAAGCGATTCCTCGATCGCGTCGCCTGGCAGTTCGTCGGACCAGACGGTCAGGCCCCAGGCGTCTTCGGGACGGATGTAGACGGCCTGCTCGCGGGGACGATTCAGATCGACTTCGAACCGCGACCGCAGTCCGATGACTCGCGTCGGTGCGGCACTGGTCCAGGCTCCGGTATGGGGGTCTTCTTCGCGGAGGCGGTCGCTGTCACTGAGGGCAAAGCGTCTCAGGATGTCATCGCGAACGTGGTGTCCGTCGTGAATCGCGGTTGCAATGACCGGGCCGCTGCCAAGACTTTCGGTCCAGATGTTCTGTGTCATTCTGTTGGCCTGTCGGTCAAGGCGTCGGCGTCGACGGGAATTCGGCGCACACCGCGACCGCTCCAAGAAGCCGGGGGAATCCGGACAAAGTTCAGTGCTGTCCGGCGAAACAGAGGAATTGTCCGCGTCGTTCGACCACCGACTCAGCTCCTTCCGTGGAGACCGTTCGCGAACGAGTGACGACTAAGGCAGCAGTCGTGCCAGTCGCGAGGAAGTGCGGGATTTTCGCTCGGTTCAGCAGGATTCCCGGATCGGGCGGCGATCGGGCAGTTCCACCGTGGACAGCGACTGATCAGCGTGAGCAGCCGCTGCTCATCCTGCGTGACGATTAACCAACGCCGGGACGTGAGTTGTCGCCAGTTGACCGGTGAGCAATTCGGTCGACACGGTGAGTCTGTTGTCTGCCAGGAGCACATGCCCGAATGATCCCCGTCGGCAATTGTCAGCCGGGCGTCGTGGCTGCCGGCCAGTGCAATGGCTTGGATTCAACGCAGGCTTTGGGCCGGTATTTGCTCAGTGGCTGATCAGACTGAGCGGTCAGTGACCAGACTGTGTAATCTTCACGGGCAACTGCCATTCGACATTCTGGTCACAGAGGCGAATCGAGAAAGCTGGTTGATGAACAGGCACCGACTGCTGGTTGTGGATGACGAGCCATCCGTGCTGCAGCTCTTTCGCAGTGCGTTCGAGAAGCACGGAGTTGAAGTGCTGACGGCTGAGAATGCGCGTGAGGGCCTGAAACTGGCTCGTGAGCAGGCTCCTGATGCCGGCGTCTTCGACCTCATGCTGCCAGACTGGTCGGGGCTGGACCTGCTGCGGGAGGTCCAGCAGGTCGATGCGCGGCTGCCGGTCATCTTTATCACGGCCGGTGGCACGAGTGCGACGGCGATCGATGCCATGAAGCTCGGGGCGTTCGACTACCTGACCAAGCCGCTCGACATCCGGCAGGTTCGCGAACTCGTCGACCGGGCATTCGAAGTGCGGCGTCTGATGAGCGAACCAGTGACGCTCGGCGAGACGGATCAGCCGTCCGGCGAGACCGGCGACGTGATGGTCGGACGCGGCGTGGCGATGCAGGACGTCTACAAGGCCATTGGACGTGTTGCTCCGAAGAATGTCACCGTGCTGATCCGCGGTGAAAGCGGCAGCGGCAAGGAACTGGTCGCCCGCGCCATCTATCAGCACAGCGACCGCAGCGACGGGCCGTTCCTCGCAGTCAATTGCGCCGCCATTCCGGAATCACTCCTCGAAAGCGAGCTGTTCGGACACGAGAAGGGATCGTTCACGGGGGCCGATCGTCGCCGCATCGGTAAGTTCGAACAGTGCAACGGCGGCACGATGTTTCTGGATGAAATCGGAGACATGCCGCTGGCTCTGCAGAGCAAAATGCTGCGTGTGCTGCAGGAGCAGTCGTTTCAGCGAGTCGGCGGGAACGACACCATTCAGACCAACGTCCGGATCATCACAGCGACACACCGGGACCTGAAGCAGGCTGCTGAAGCCGGGCGTTTTCGTTCGGACCTCTACTACCGGCTGAATGTCTTCGAGATCGAGATTCCGCCGCTGCGTGAACGACTGGACGACCTGCCGCTGCTGGTTCAGCACTTCCTGACGCGAACACGTCTGGAACTCGACAAGGGAGTGAAGTCGGTCAGTCCCGAGACGCTCGTCGAACTGCGAGCCTATCCGTGGCCCGGCAACATCCGGGAACTGCAGAGTGTCATTAAACAGGCCGTGCTGAAGTCCGTTGGACCAGTCCTGATGCCAGAATTCCTGCCGGACTTTGTGCGGGAGGGACACGCAGTTTCACCCGCGAGTATTCTCGCCGAACCGCCCGAGCCCGTCACAGCGGAGGCTGCGGAATCTCCGGCCGCGGACGCGACCACACATAAGCCAGTCCCGAAAACCGAATGGTCAGCGTGGGACGATTTCATTACCAAACAGATCGCGGCGGGCAGCACGAGCATCTACGACGACGCGATTCGTCTGACGGAGAAGCACGTGATCTCGCGCGTGCTGCGTCACACAGACGGCAATCAGGTCCGAGCCGCCGAACTGCTGGGCATCACCCGCACGACACTCCGCAACAAGGTCAAGCAGCTCAGAATTACGATTGGCCGGACTGTCGAGGAGTGAATCGAGTAGAGACCTGCTCCCGACGATCAGATGTCAGATCGGTAGCCATTCACTGCGAGTGAGCAAGCCGGCAGCGACCATCAGCTACGGCCACTGTTGCCGGCTCGTCACACGACGGGACGCGATTTCGGCGGACCGCCAACGTAGGGAGCGATTCGCTGAGCGGCTGTCGCGATGGAGGCCCAGTCGTGCGTGAGGTTTCGTGGTTCGGCGGTCTGGACGACGAGCACTCCGCGGAAGTTTCCGCGATGCAGAATGGGGACTCCAAAGAAGCTCACGAACGGATCTTCGCCCACATCAGGGAAGTGCAGAAAGCGATGGTGTCCCGGGGCGTCGGCTACATAAACCGGTTGCAGTTCCTGAGCGACCAGGCCGACCAGGCCATTTCCGGGGCTCATGCGCACTGTGCCGACGCTGTCCTGATTGAGTCCCATTGTGGCACTCAGCACGAGATCGCCGTTGTCGTCGTCGAGGACGTAGATCGAGCACACATCGACGTCCAGCTGATTGGCAATCATGCGGGTCATCTCCGTGAGGGCGGCGTGACTGTCCACGTGCCGGGCAGCGACAGAGGCGAATTCCCGCCAGACGCTGGCTGCGGTCGGGCGGTTCGACGAACTCGCATCCTGCGGCTGTGAACTGGTTGTGTGGAGCCGGAACTCGTCAGGTGGCGAGGTCGCTTCGTTCACGAGTGGTTCGCGTTCGTCGGTCATGATCATTCGGCTCTGCCGTGTGATCAGGAGGTGAGAAGATTCCATTTGCCGCGGAGCGGCTCAGGCGATTAGTCACGGGTTTCAACCCGTGGAAAAGGGGTCCCGAGAAATTCCGTGAGCCCCGGAGGGGCGGCGTCAATCCTGCCAGTGGTCTCCGCCGCCCCTCCGGGGCTCACATTCTTAAATACGGCGCATTCCCGGGGTTGAAACCCCGGGCTATTTGCCAATGTCCCTCCGGGACAGAAGCACCGAAAAAAAACGCGACCGCACAAGAAGGCGTGCGGCCGCCTCGGGCGTTCTCGTTGGAAACGGTTCCGAAGAGGAGCCATTGTCAGAGCCGGCTCGCAGGTGCGCCGGCCTGGAGACGGATGGCACCCCCGTTCATCCCGCGCCGACGCACCGTTTTGTGCCGAGTCCGACCTGGCTCCTCACGTCTGGTAGAGAAAGCATGAACCGTGCCATTCGCGGTTCGCTTTAATGGAATTGGTCCGCCTGCTGCAGACTGACGACCCGCTGTGCTGTTGGCCCCTCCGGAATCTCGGGGGATTCCAGCTCGGACTGCCCCTCCGGAACCACGGTATGCCTTGAGACCACCAATTGTGCCCGACAGACATGTCAGACGCTGTGAGCACTGACTGCCCACAAAGACCAATGACTGCTCATCGTGGTGGTCGATTGCCGCTCATTGGCCGGCTCTCGCGAACGCGGCATGCGATATGCCTGAGTGGCCGTTGCTTTTCAGGCGACGTCCCGCCCGACGACAATCCCGTACGGAACACGACCTGTAACCGAACACGATGGCCACCATGCTTGCGGAATTCAGTGTCCACAAACCTGCCGATGTCAGCGTGGCCGTGCGCAAGGCCCGCGTGCTGGCGGCACTGGCGAACATTGAGAAGACACGACGCGGCCAGCTGGGGAAAGCCGTGACTGAGATATGTCGCAGTGCCCTCTCGCTCGGCGGACACACCACGGTGACGTACGCGGTGACATCGAGCGCCGGACAGGCTGCCGTCGAAGTCGTCGTCCGCTGGATGGCCCGCATCGACAACGACTCGGCGGGTTCCATTGCCGCGACGTCCGATGATGCACCCGACATGGCCGTCCGCCGGGTCGGAGAGTTGCTCGACGAGTTTTCGCTCGATGACTGGCCGGGGCCGGGTGGGACAGCCACGTTGCGAGTCTTCGTCAATGGGCCGTTGCAGCTCAGCGACAATGACATCGCCGACTGGTCCGCGATGCTCAACGAGTCGCAGCTTGAGGAAGTCATCCGCCGCAGCGAGCACCGTCGCCGGCAGCTCGACTCGGAACTGCAGTCGACGATGCGTCAGGAAGAACTCCTGGATGAGGCCGGAGGCGACGCGAGCGAAACCGGGCTCGTGACGATGCTCTCGCTGGTCGCCAGCAAGACGGACAACGGCGTCGCGATTCTGGATGCCGACGCCGCCATCGTGTGGGTGAATGAAGCGTTTTCGAATCAGTGCGGCGTCGCTCCGGACGAATGCCACAACACGCACCTTGTCGAGCTGGTGAAACACGCTGACTCTGATCCGGCCGCCGTCGATGAACTGCATGACGCGCTGCAAACAGGACGCAGCCGTTACGTCGAACTGCTGATGAACCACAGCCAGGGGCAAAGCTGCTGGGCGGGAATCAATCTCACTCCGGTCTTCGATGCGGCCGATTCCGTGGAGCGCTGGATCGTCCTGCTCCGAGACATCACGCAGCAACGACAGTCACAGGACGCGCTCACAGCGGCCCGCGACGCCGCCGAACTGGCCAGTCGGGCCAAGAGTGAATTCCTCGCCAATATGAGTCACGAAATCCGCACGCCAATGAACGCCATCATCGGCATGACGGAACTGGCTCTCGGTTCGGACCTGACCGATGAACAGCAGGAGTACCTTTCGACCGTCCGCATGTCGGCGGAGTCGCTGCTGGAACTGCTCAACGACATTCTCGACCTGTCGAAAATCGAAGCGGGAAAAGTCGAGCTGGACGAAGTCGACTTCGATCTCAGCGACATCGTGCGTGACTCACTCAGGCCGCTGGCTGTGAAGGCGCACAGCAAAGGCCTCGAACTGGCGACGCGTCTGCCTATGGACCTGCCGCACTTCCTGTATGGCGACCCGCTGCGGCTCCGACAGGTGCTGATCAACCTTGTTGGTAACGCGATCAAATTCACCGAACACGGCGAGGTGGTCGTCGAGTTCTCGTTCGACGACGGCGTCGATGCAGATGTAGGCCGGAACAAGCGAAGCGCAGTTCCGGCAGACGGCGCCAAATTGCACGAGACGGGCCATTCAGATACGCCCAGTGCCGGAACTGCGCAGAGCTTGTTCCGGCCTACTTCGCTCAACCTCACCGTGCGCGACACCGGTATCGGCATTGCGGCTGATCGACAGGAACGCATTTTCGAATCGTTCACGCAGGTCGATGCGTCGACGACGCGGCAGTTCGGCGGCACGGGACTCGGTCTGACCATCACCGTCGAACTGCTGCGCATCATGGGCGGCAGCATTCAGGTCGAGAGCGAAGTCGGCGTCGGCAGTTCGTTCCGCGTGAGCATCCCATTGCGTCTGGCCGATGAGCAACCGCAGCCGTTTGCCGAGCGGGTCGAGTTCTCGCGCGAGCACCTGGAAGGCCGCTCGGTTCTGGTCGTTGATGACAACGCCACGAACCGCCGCATCCTCGAAGAGATGCTCTCCAGTTGGGGACTGCGACCGCGACTGGCAGACGGAGCTGACGCCGCGTTCCGCGAGCTGGAAGCGGCCGAGTATCACGGTCGTCCGTTCGACCTGCTGTTGATCGACGCCATGATGCCGGACAGCGACGGCTTTGAAGTGATCGAATCGATCCGTCAGCGGTCAGACATCCATGCCGACACGGTGATGATGCTCTCCTCAGCGGACCGCACGGATTCAGCCCGCCGGTGTCGCGACCTCGGCATCAGCCGATACCTCGTCAAACCAGTCTCGCAATCGGCGTTGCTCGAATCGATTGTCGCGATCTGCAGCGGTGACCGTAGGACGGGCACTCCTGCCCGTCCCGCTATTGATTCAGATGGACGGGCAGGAGTGCCCATCCTACAGAACGAGACGTCGCCGCGGCCTGAAGACCTCGCTCTCGTCCCGCTGAGAGTCCTCATCGCTGATGACCACGCAGCGAACCGCAGCCTCGCCGCCCGCATCCTGGAGAAACGAGGCCACCGACCGGCACATGCGACCAACGGTCAGGAAGTGCTCGACCTGCTGCAGGACGACTCGTTCGACCTCATCCTGATGGACGTCCAGATGCCGGAACTGGATGGCCTGCAGGCGACGGCCGCGATCCGCGGCCAGGAAGAAGCCGCCGGCACGCACACACCAATTGTCGCGCTCACCGCTCATGCGATGAAAGGTGATCGCGAACGGTGCCTCGCCGCCGGCATGGACGCATACCTCCCGAAACCACTGCGGGCCGCCGACCTGATCACGCTCGTCGAGAAACTGTGCGAACCGATCGCCGCAGCCCGCATCGGCACATCTGCAGCCCGAACCGAATCAGAAACCCATGTGGAAGAAACCGGCGACGCTCAGCTTGTCCTCTTCGGCTCAGAAATCGATTTCTCAGGAGCCCTCGACCGGATGGACGGCGATGTCGACCTTCTGGTCGAGCAGATGCGATTCTTCCTGGACGACGCCCCGGCCCTCCTGCGGCAGATTGAACACGCGGCAGCAGCGGCCGACTGCAACCTGCTGCAATCGGCCGCCCATCGACTGAAGGGACTGGTCAGCAGCTACGACCAGACGTCCGCTGCGGAGCTATGTCTGCAACTCGAATTCGCCGGCCGCGACGGAGCCTGCGACGGAACAACGGAACTTGTCACTCGTCTCCGTCCCCAGGTCGAATCGCTGCAGTCAGCGATACGCGACTTCATCTCCGATCACTCGTGAATGATCAGTATCGCCCAGGACGTCCGTTCCACTCAGCCGCGGAGCGGCGGCGTCAAATAGCCACGGGCTTCAGCCCGTGATACGGTGACTCTGATTGAATGCAGCCCCGGCAGGGGCGACGCTCGACATACTCAGTCTCAGGCGTTCGGGCCGACTCATGAGCACCTTCACGAGCCTCACCTATCACATCGTCTTCGGCACCAAATACCGGCGGTCTCGAATCAGCGAGCCATTCCGGGACGAGTTGTACGCCTACATTGGTGGGATCATCCGCGGCGAAAAAGGCTCGCTGATCGAGATTGGTGGAATGCCGGACCACATTCACATTCTCGCAGGCTTCAGCCCCGCTGTTTCCGTGTCAGACATGCTGCGGCGTATCAAGGGAAACTCATCAAAGTGGGCCAACGAGCAACACAATTTCGTTGACCGGTTTGAGTGGCAGACCGGATACGGCGCATTCACGGTCAGCCATTCGCAGGCTCCGTCTGTCAGCGAGTACATTCGGAATCAGGAAGAACATCACCGCAGACGCAGTTTCAAGGACGAGTTTCGGAGCCTTCTGATTCGGCACGGTATCCAGTTTGAGGAGCGGTATCTGTTTGAGGACGAACACGTGGGATGACCGCCGTCGCCCCTCCGGGGCTCAACATTGATTGGCGCCTCATTCCCACGGGCTGAAGCCCGTGGCTATTCGCCCTTGCCGCTCCGCGGCAGTGAGACCGACGACATCCGACTGCATCCGGTTGTCACGGATGGATCGTTCTCGATTGACGAGTCGTCGGGCTGACGGCCTCGACCACCGGAGTCACGGGAGCGGAACTGTCGGCCGCTCCGGATTAGTCGCCCCCGTGCTAAGATACTGCTGATTCTCATCGCGAATCCTCGCCGCGGCATCGTCGTAGAGAAACGGCAGGAAGACGTATCGCGCCCCGCTCGTGACCGGTGTGGCGGCATGCAACAGCGAGCACGAGAAGACGCACGCGCCGCCGGTTGGCGGCCGGTAGAGATGCGATCCGTATTCGGGGAATCGCAGATCGCCGCCTTCGTAATCCTCGGCGTTGAGGTTCAGTGAGACGGCAAAGCGACGATGGGCCGTGCCCTTTGTCGTGTTGTCGCGGTGAGCCCGGAAGTGGCCGCCGTCCGTGCCCTCGTAGCAGGCCACGATGTAACGCTCCATGCGGGTCGCTTTGAACTGAAAGGCCTTTTCGATCTCCGGAATCAGACGGTCGTGGATGCGGTGCATGCACAACGTGCGAACCTCTTCGTCTTCGATCGTGTAGTCACTACGTCGCTTGTGGCCGTAATCAACGATGCCCACGGTCTGACCGTTGACGTCACGCATGAAACCGGAATCTTCTCCGCCGTGCTGGTTGTAGAGCTGGATCAGTTTGCCACACAGGTCCGTCTCGAAGACGCGCGGCACGATCAGCACGGGAGCCTGAATCGCGGCCGGAGTCGCCGGGGCGAACTTCGGCTGTGCGTCGAGTAACTGCAGCACGCGCGCGACATGCATGTCTGACTGAAAACTGAAGTCGAAGTGAGCCAGCACGCGCAGCCGTTCGTCCAGTACGAGCGTAAACGGCCGGTACTCGATCAGAGCATCATTAACAGACTGCTCAGCGGAGTCGCTCTGCGGGAGTGCTCCGTAAAGCCGGCTGATCGACCGGTCGAAGTCGCGAAAGAAGCGGACGCCTTTTTCGCGGTCGGTGACGCGACCAAGCACTTCGTCATCGGGGTCGATCGACACGCCGAAGAAGGTCGCGTCCGTATCGTCGAAGCGACCGGCCTGCGCCAGGAACTCACCGAGGATTCGACGGTGGTCATCGGAGTCGGCTGAACCGAAGAAACACATGACGACGTATCGCCCGGCCACCGTGCTGAAGTTGAACGAGGTGTTCGATCCGGTGCGTCCGGAAAACCACGGCGCAGGAACGCCAGAAGCAAAGGGCATTGGTGAATCCTCAACATCGCGTGAACAAAGGCCGGGCCGGTCGACAATGTGAGCCCGTCTCCACCGAAGGCACGTTCTGTGCCATTTGCGAATCGGGGCACGCTACCGCGCAGTATCTGACCACGCTGAGCAGTAAACGCTCACAAAACAGATCCGACTGGTTACAGGTTGCTCAATCAGGCAGGGCGAAACACGCAAAAGCGGGCTCAATCGGGACTGGCACTCTGATTGCTCAACCTCACCCCGTCCGTCATGGACACCATCCGGACCGAGGGTTTCTATCCGGTCCTGCAGTTTCTGACACTCCCACAAATGCGACGCCTCTCTGCCCAGTAGCTCCTGGTTGCGATCCTGATCCGCGGCGTTGCAGTCGCGGCCGAAGCGCCGATGACGGACCGCGACCCGGCTTAATCAGCGTCCATTTTTCTGACGACTGTGACCGACATCGTCGGCTTCGCGTCCTTCCTCGGGTTTGCAGTGCTGTTCATGGAGATGCTCAAGCCGCTGGCGACAGCTCCCGCGATGTGACGCGCGACACACGGCCAATGCGGCCGAACCAGCCTGCGAGGCCATTAGAATAGCCAGTCTGTTTCGACTCCGGCAAGAAGTCAGTTTCCTTACTCCCGTGTCGCGAGAGGCCGTCCAGAAGCGTTGGCTTCCCAAGCCGTATCGTCACAATTAGAGGCCGGTCCATTCCACACGGTCTCGTTTGCGGAAGCACTCATGCCGCTTTATTTCGCGTACGGTTCGAACTGCAGTGAAGAGGTCATGCAGCGCAAGCAGGTGCGGTACACGTGCCGCCGCCGGGCGACGCTGCACGATTTCCGTCTGCTGTTCAACAAACGCGCGGAACGCGAGTTCCTGCCGGATGCCATCGGCTTCGCCAACGTCAACGAGCATCCCGGCGCTTCCGTTGAAGGCATTCTCTACGAAATCATCGTCGCCGACCTCGATGCCCTGGACGCCTCCGAGCGTTACCCCGACCACTACGACCGCATCGAAGTCATCGTCGAAACGGACATCGGCCCCGTGGACAGCTGGGTCTACCAGGCCCAGCCGAGTATGACCGCACACGGCCTGGTCCCGTCGCGCAACTATCTGAACCACATCCTTGCCGGCCGCGAGTTTCTGTCGGACCAATACTACGAAGCCCTGGACAGCTCGCGCACGTACGCTGGCGACTGCGGCATGTGCCGCCGCAATGGTGAGGTCCTGTTCGTCAGAGAAGCCGACCAGATGCACACCCTCTGCCAACCCTGCCGCGAAGCCCGCACCCTCTGGAGCGACGTCCACGGCCGCCAGATTACCATCTCGGAAGCAGAAACCGTGATGAGGGAACTGGTCGTAAACGGCTCCGGTTTCGGAGCCATACAGGACCTGATTCAGAAAGCCGTGAGCCTGGGACTGCTGACCTGACAGCCACACAACCAGGAATCCGGGACCACGTCACATCAGCGTGGCGGCGTTTTCCGCTTCTAGTCGTTCGTCATCCGCAAGGCGTCTTTTGCGCGGTTCATGACGGGTGAGTCTTGTCTCGTGGCGCCGACAAGGTTGTAGGTTGCCGTGGCAAGCATGTGGGGCCGCCAGATTGGGCTGACGCGATGGAAGTCCTCGAAGATCGAGATGGGGTACTTGAAATCGTGAGGCTCGTTCCCTTTTCGCAGGATCAGCCGACGTGCTGCCCTGGCAAACTCGGCCTGATTGGTGGCACAGCGCATGGCCAGTCTTGCGGCGGCCGGCGCGTCGTTGCCGACCAGCGCAAGGACTTCGCTGATGATCGCTTCACCGTTGCCCGCTTCCTCCGCCGGCACCAGCTCGGTGATCTTCGTGTCGTTCAATCCCTTTTTCGTGCCCGCCATGAAGTTTTTGAACTGGCTCATCCAACCGATGCCCTGCATGAGTATCAGGAAACGTGTTTTCCGGTCGGCGGCCGTTTCAAACGCGTAACGCAACGCACTGGTCGATGTCACGGTATGAATCCCGAAGATGCCCGGTTGTCGCATCATCAATTCGCCGGCGGCAAGATGGATCGCGTCCCAGATTTCCGTCGTGCCGGCCTGTTCCGACTGCAATTGTCGAAGCGCGAGGTCACAGGCCTCGTTTGAGTTTCCGGAACGCATGACGTCGAGCAGGGATTGCGTTGATGTTATCGAGCGAGTTGCATCCGCGGCGTTGCGAGGAAAGCGTGAGGCGTGCCGGGTCGCCAGTTCGGCGCTGTTGAGATACGACTGGTCTTCCAACGCATAGCCATTGACCCGCTCGTTCTTACCGTAGTCGAGCAGACCCAGCACCAGGGATCGCAGGGCTGGCTCGGCATGTTGCCAGCCAATGGTCTGCAGTGTTCGCCATGTGTTGGCAACAAAAATCGCTTTGTGGCCGATGTTGCGATAGTCACGCGCCCCGTATTGCCAAAGCTGCTTGACCACTTCGTGAGCACTGCTGCTGCGCACCACCGCGACGATCGCCCGATCGGCTCGCTCTTCGTCCCAGTCATTCATGGCGGCGTGAAACTCTTTCCAGGCCGCCGTGCCCGAGGGCAGTTTTCCCGAGACGGGTCGCATGCGAAAATCGGTACCCGTGGCGTCCCGCATCTGCGAATCTTTGAAAGCGTCGAGCGCCCAGAAGAGTGGCAGCAACCGATCCTCGACCGGCGCGTCAAGGCTCAATTGATGAGCCGCATGGATGATAAAGACGCAATGAAAGCTGAACCCAGGCGGTTGCGGACTGACGTTGCGGATGCCGGCCAGGAACAACGCCGCCATGAACTGCCGGTATGGCAATCCACGTTGAAGTTGTTCGACCATCATCTCGAAACATTTTTCGCGCGCGGTATTCTCAATCAATCGTACGACCGGTTCGATGTCGCCATGCAACCGAACGATGTCGGGCGTGACTTCCGTTTCCGCTGCGTTGAGTGGCACACACTTCGCAAGCCCGACACTGGCCGATGCGGCAAGAAACTGGCGACGAGATGGCATGGCAGTATCCCCAATCACTACAGGATGTGCAGACTCAACAGAAACGTCTTCTCGCTGAATACGCATCCCTGCGTGCTCGGCGAAACGTGCAACTTGTTATGTCGCATCCTCGTCCACGCCGAAGACGCTGCGACTCGTGTGCGTTTGCCTGTAATGTGTTTTGTGCGGCTACACGTTCACGTTGATTGGACGGACGCCAGACACTGTATGTTGATGGATGAAGCGGATCCAGGTCACTGATTCAGGCTCGGCTATCTGAATCAGAGCGACAGCGCGGAACGGCACTGGCCGTGACGGGGAGGCGGGATAAGGCATGAGTGGGAAGTCGAGATTCAAACGACGGCGCGTGTTTCTGGCGTGCGCGGCCATATTAGCCATTGGGTCGTTGCTGACTATCCTCTACCGACAGCAGGAGCAGCGGTGGATGTTGATGCGCGCGATCGAAGACTCGGGCGGCAGTTATCTGACCACACCGGACGGGCCGAGCTGGTTTCCGGCCAACCGGATCCCAATGCGGCTGGGCACTGACGACGACCTGGAATACCTGTTTCTTGCCAGCACGGAAGTCGATGACGCCTGGCTGGCCCGGCTGAAAGGGCGCGGCAGCATCAAGCAGATACTCCTGCAGGATACCGACGTCACTGATGCAGGGCTCAAGCACCTTGAGGGCCTGAAAAAACTGGAGAGACTCCGGCTCGACAACACGCTCGTCACGGACGACGGTCTGGAACACCTGCAGAGTCTGAAACTCCTGCGGCGAATGTACCTGAAAGGGACGGACGTCACCGATGCCGGCGTCATGCGGCTGCAATCGGCATTGCCGAATTGTCAGATCAAGCGCTGACGAACAGGTAGGACTTGCTTCCGGCCGGTTCAATGATCTTCTTGAACGCTGTCCCAGGATTGACGCTGTGGAATTGTCTCGAAGAGTCAATGACGTTCCAGGCACGGTGCCGACCGATGACATCGACAGTGCGGGGTTCTGCCTGTTCCAGCATCATCAGGGTCGGACTTGCTGTGAACGTACGATTTGATCGAGCCTGTCCGCGTTGACATCGGCTCACCACAAGAGCGTGCGTCGCATGCATTGAGCGTCGTCATCAATCTTGCGCGTGGCGCGTCGTATGCGGTTTCGCTTCTAAATCAGTACAACTGTTCCGCTTCAAGCACTTGCGATTACGAATAGCAGTTCGAGGGATTCGAAATGTCGGCGTTGATCATGATTGTCTCCGCGGTGGCCATCATCCTGTTTGTGAAGTTCGGCCTGCTGCGGGGCATCGACAACATTGCCAACGCCATGAACTGGAGTGCGAAAGCCCGCGGCCAGGTCACGGGCTACGCCACGTCGGTGCCCGAGTTCGTGTGTCTTGTCGCGGCCGGACTCGCCGGTGTGTGGGAGGCCGGACTGTGGAACATCGCCAGTTCAAACATCATCAATGCGGTGCTGATGCTCCTCGCCCTGTTGTTCTACCGGCAGTTTGGAGAGCTGTTCCACAGGCGTTTCGTGGACGAATTGGGCTTTGCCGCGCTCGCAGTAGCGGTGCCATTGGTGCTGATGCAGGTGGGCATGGACACTCAGTGGTACCTGGTCCCCATCCTGCTGGGCTTCTTTGCGGTTTATCATTTCGTGGACCGAAGGGTCAATCGTGGGGATGAGAACGACGAATCCTCTCAAGAAGCCGTCGGCAGCCTTCCGTTCGGGCTCATTCTGGGGCTTGTCGCGCTGATGGCCATCGCCATCGCCGGCATGTTCCTGGGCGGTGCCACTGCAGACGTGGTCGAACAACTGGGCGTGCATCCCGCGGTCGCCGGCTGGATTCTCGGCGTCGTCACGAGCCTGCCGGAAATGGTCACCTTCTTCGCCGTATACGCGGCGTCAAGTCGAGAGGGAAGACTGCAAGAGCTCAACGACACCCAGGAGGCGCTCGACAACCTCGCCGGATCCAACATGGCCAACGTAGGCATCGTCTACCCGATCGGTCTGCTTGCATTCCTGCTGGGTTCGTCCGTGCTTGGCGGCTAGTGCTTTGTCAGCCGTGGAGTGATGGATGTAACCGAACTCGCCAGAGTTTGGTTTCCCCGGGTCCGGCCAAAGTCTGGCGACTTCGGCTACCCCTCAAAACACAACTGGCACAGCACTGCCGAACGATCTGCGAGCCGCTTCGCCTTGTGGTTCACTGGCTCGTCGAGCATCGCAGTCTCTCGCCGCCTTACTCCGATTTGCCTTTGACTCCTACCATGATCTTGCGCGGCAGTGCCTCGGTGCGGCGGTCGATCCGAATGGTGAGCACACCGTTATCCAGGTGGGCTGACACGGTTGAAGCATCGAGTGAGTCGGGAAGTGTGAACGTTCGTCGAAATTCTCCGTAACGCTGGCCGCCGAGTTGCATGGCACCGGGTCGCTTTGACACCTTGCGGATACCGGACAGCGTCAGGATTCGGTCCTCGATGTAAACGTCGAATGCCTTCTCTGAAACGCCAGGAACATCCAGCTCGTAAACCACTCCGTCCTTCGTTTCCCAGGTCGAGATCGGCAAGCGGAGACCACGTGTGGCTGATTCGCGAATCTTTTCCGTTTCGCCGGATGGCTCGGTGTTTAAGACCTGAAGCAGACCGGAAAAACCTGAATTTGGGGACTCGTGAACGGTCTGAACAACTTGACTCTGCGTTGCCGCTTCCCGTCGTCGTTCACGCGTCACAGGATGTTTGACGGTGAACTGACCTGAATTCGCGGCGACGTCGTTGAGTGGTGAGTTCACAGGTCCCGCTTCGGGGGGAAGACCGACGAAGTGCAACTGGTCGGTATCGTCTGACGGCTCCATCGGTGTCGCAGTCGGTGGAACCGAGAGCTGAGGCAGATTGAGGTGAGTCGAACTGTCGTTCCAGGCGAATACGTCGTTGTCGCGTGAAGACTGCCCCTCGTGCTGCCATTGCATACCCAACAGGCACGCGACTGGTGCGTCGGCACAAATGGCCTGCTTCGGCTCAATGTTCTCGCAAAACCTCTGGGTGACCACGTCACGGAATTTATCAGACTGCGGAACACTCGCAGACGGACGCCGCGATGCAGGTCCTGAAGTCCACTCGCTCGATGGCTGCAGATGCGTCGGTTGAGACGCCAATGACCCGAAGTTCGCGGGTTGCCGATTCGCGCCCGGATTTACGGAAGCCTCCGGAGCATGGTCTGATTCGGGCTGCGCGGCCTCGAAGGCACCCCGACGCGACGACTCCTCGATGGACTGCCGATACGACGACGGAAGCCGTATGAGTTCCTGCGCCTGAACTCCAGGTACTGACAGGCTGAGCAGAACCGTGAGAGGAATCAACGTGATCGAATTCTTCACTGGATTGGCCTCCGAGATAGTCTCGCTCGTCACCCACCCCACTCGAATCTCCACAGATCCACGGTGGCACGTGAAAGCGTCGCGTTCCGTATGTAGCGGTTATGCGGATTAATCGGACGAAACCGGTCGCGTTGCGGCGTGCGTTGATCCGTGTCGGTCACGGATTTCGCAATTGGGGGCCGGTTATTCCGATTACGCAAAGTTTGACGGTGAGGGATGCCGCAGGGCCTGTTCAAACGCCAACTGCGGCGCTGCTGCGAGCCACAACAGGCTCAGTCCGAAATTCGACCTGCCACCCAGTCTGATCGGAAAACCGCAACGCAATCGCCCTTTGCCGCCTGTTGCGTCCCCGTGGATGTGGACCGCTCTCTCATGGAAGGAAACAGGCCGACAGTTCCCCGGAAGTACAAGCAAACCACTTCCTGAAAGTGGTCATTGTCGTCGACTTCGGCCAGCGGCTGACCTCGTCCGACTGCGCCTGGTCGAATGCATTCGCCAGGTCGTCGTCGGGTCAGTCGTAGACGAAGATCAGATCGAGACACACGCAGTGTTGCGGATTTTTCGGGTCGTAGAGAACCTCGACCGGTGTTCCTGCTTCGGACAACCGACGGGCGCGGTCTGCCTGGTCGCGGTAGGTCTTGATTGAGCAGTACTGCTCGTAACCGTCGACCTCATATGAAACGCCGATGCGGTACATCTGCCGGTTGTTCACCTCGACGTTCATGCGAGTCACGCTTGTGATTTCACCAGTTGTCGAGAGTCCTTCTGAGAGAATCCGGGATTTCTGGACTCGCCGGTAAATCGGATAGATGATGAATGCCAGGGCGGCTGACGTGAAGACGCTAATCGCGGCAAAGTGCTCCACGGTTTCGTGGTTCTTAACGATGCCCCCGACTGCCATCAGAAGCAGGCCAGCTCCGAAGCACTCGGACAGATAATTCTTACCGAGCACCTGACGTTTCATTCCGGGCGGAATGTCGCGCGGAGTCGGCTGCCGGCTGAAATGGCTCATCTCATCCGGAGTGACTTTCCGCCGACTTAATGCCTTCTCAAATCGACTCACGATCGGCGCCGGCATTCCCCCGGCTGATTTCATCATCTGCTCAGGCGTCGCTTCGCGAGGGATCTCGGGACGCAGGTCCAACTCGTGCTCGCCTGCTCGGAACAACCGGCAGATCTGCTGTCCGGTTTTGACGAACGTCGAGTCGTCCAGTTCGCTGGCCTCGCACAGCCGGTAGATGACAAGGACCCGGCCGCGACCACGAACACGCCAACCGGCATTTTTTGAGAACCAGTCGCGAACATCTTCCGTAAATAACACGGTTGTTGGTTCCATCGCCCAGCTATGCAGCCGATAGCTGTTCGGCGAGCCGAGCGTGGGGAGATACTCGAACCGGGGAAAGTCCAGGTCGTCGGCTTCCAGAATGAGAGCAGGTCCGCGGACGCGTGACGTACCTTCGAGACCATGTGACTTGATCTCCCCGAACGTCAGCCGATTCCCGGGCCGTTCCTTTTGCCGTCGGACTTTGACGCGGACGAACTCATCGAAAACGTCGGTCAGCGTTTCTTCGAGGTTGCCAAACATCTGAACTCCGAATCAATGAGGTGTGCCTGGGCCGTCTCAACGCACGAGACTCATTCCGCAGACGTAAGGCGAGCGGCAGATGAGAATTTACCCGCCAGTGTCGGTAGCTGGATTCGCAAGAATTCAGTTTCCCCGAGTGCCTGAATTCTTGCGAATCCAGCTACGGGTAAGTACTCCTCGAAGCAGTATGGTCGGGTTTTCCGTGGACGGGTGTTACATTGTGTGAACACCCGTGTGAGGCCCCATCATGAGCGAATCCCCGGACAGTCAGAAGCCGGTCGTCTTCATCAGTTACAGCCATAAGGATGAAGCGTGGAAGGACCTCATGCTTCCACACTTCGAGCATCTAGCGCGGCTGGGTGTGCTGGAAGTCTGGAACGATCGAGACATCGGACACGGCGTGGACTGGTACGCCGTGATCCGGGAGAAACTGGAGCAGACCCGGTTTGCCGTCTGTCTGGTCTCGGCGAATTTCCTGGCGTCTCGATTCTGTATGGAAGAAGAGATCCCCTACCTGCTCCGGGCCGAGCAGGGCGTCACCGTGCTGCCAGTGCTCGTGGAAGACTGTCTGTGGGAGGCCGAACGCTGGCTGAGCGCGAAGCAGATGCTCCCCCGGGATGGCAAAGACCTGACAACCCACTACCGCGACAATCCGGCTCCGATTTTCAAGCAGGTCGCGAAGACGATTTACGACGCGCTGCAGCCCAACTACGTCGCCCCGCCTCCGCTGAAGCCGTCCGGCAGCGCTCCGGAGAAAGTCGACATCAGCCGCCTGCCGGAAACCGGCGATCTGCTGTTTGGTCGGCGTGACGAAATGACGCTGCTGGACGAGGCCTGGAAGAACGACGACACCAACGTCGTCGTGCTGAAAGCGGCCGGCGGTGTCGGCAAGTCGACTCTGATGCGTGTCTGGACGAAGTCGCTGGAACAGGACAACTACCGCGGCGCGAAGCGGGTGTTTGCCTGGTCGTTCTACAGTCAGGGCACGAACGAACGCGTGACCTCGGCCGACGAGTTCATTGCCGAGGCTCTGACGTGGTTCGGCGACCCCGACCCGACCGCCGGCTCGCCCTGGGACAAAGGCGAGCGACTGGCCCGCCTGGTGGCCGAGCAACCGACGCTGTTGCTGCTGGACGGCATGGAGCCGCTGCAGTCTCACGTGCCCGAGGAAAACGGAGCCCTCAAAGACCCCGGCCTGCAGATGCTGGTCCGTGGCCTGGCCCGCGAGAATCCGGGCCTATGCGTGATCTCGACCCGGGAAATCGTCGGCGACCTGGCCGACAGCCGGTTCGCCGCCTCGGTCATCCACGAGGATCTCGAACACGTCTCCCTGACTGCCGGCCGGGCCCTGATGCGAGTCCGCGGCGTCAGTGGAGACGACGACGCCCTGGAATCCGCCGTCGACCAGTTCGACCGCCACGCCCTGGCGATCAACCTGCTGGCCTCGTACCTCATGGAATTCGAAAACGGCGACATCTCGCGAGTCCCCGACATCACGTCCCCTCTCCCCCGTGGGGGAGAGGGTGCCCGAAGGGCGGGAGAGGGGGCACAACGCGGGTGGCCGGGGTCGAGCGACAGCGAGCCCCCGGAATCGAACGAACTGGGGGCTCGCGATGCTCGACCCCAGCCACCCGAGATTCCCCCCGCATGGCACATCATCGCCGCCTTCGAACGCCGTCTGCAGGACACCCCCGAGCTGGACCTGCTCCGCCTCCTCGGCCTGTTCGACCGCCCGATCACCGAAGGTGAATTCCAAGTTCTGACCGCAGACCCGCCGATCCCCGGCCTGACAGACAAACTTCTCGCCGGCAAGGGTTCAGCGACTGGCCTGTTGTTGCCGGAGGGCTCATTACTGATTGACCCTTCGTTCCTCAACCGACTCCGCAAACTGGGCCTGGTAGCCACAGAGAGCCACCACGAGCCAAACGAAATCGACGCCCACCCGCTGATCCGCGAGTACTTTGCAGATCGATTGGCAATGCAGAGTGAGATCGCTGGCCACGAAGGGCACCGGCGTCTCTACGAATACCTCAAACACTCGACCCCCGAACGGCCCGACAATCTCAACGACATGATGCCGCTCTATCACGCAGTTGCACACGGTTGTAAGGCCGGGCTTCACGAACCCGCAAATTCCGAAGTCTACTTCCCAAGAATTCGTCAAATAAACGAGGACTTCGCAGTCAAGCAACTCGGTGCAATTGGATTGGAACTCGCGTGTCTTTCTGCATTCTTCAGCCAGCCGTGGACGGTCGTCGATGACAAGGTGAAATCCGGTGAACTGCGAGCGAGCTTAGTCGGCGTCAGTGGCTATCTTCTGCAATGCCTCGGTCGGTATGCGGACGCTTCCCTCAGTATGAACGCAGCACTGGATTCACGCGTCATCCAGAACAACTGGGACACAGCTGCTGCAGATGCCATGAACCTGTCGGAGGTGTCACTTAGGCGTCGTTCAGAATTAACTTACCCGCTTCGCCTGTTTTTATGTGGGTGAATCTCATAATTCCAGTCGCCGTGAAAAGCATTACGTTTTAGACGCACGCTCTGCATCTCACTGTCCGTC
>Ga0114999_10003152_pt1 | contig 20959 bp, 17 predicted proteins | sample ArcticOcean_MG_C_3_FD_89820 | JGI IMG/M metagenome (GOLD analysis project Ga0114999, IMG submission 89820) | Marine microbial communities from western Arctic Ocean - ArcticOcean_MG_CB8_126 | ecosystem: Environmental > Aquatic > Marine > Oceanic | place: Arctic Ocean: Canada Basin | collected...
CAAAGAGTCATAACCGTATTTTTCGAGAGCATGTCAGTGGCACGTAACACGTTTCGTTATACGTATGGAATTGGCCCATATGCATACATTCCAAGATAGGTTCCGCCAATCATATGGATATGCCCATGATCCTGACTTTGCATACCCTGTAGACCAACATTAGAGATTAAGCGAAAACCATCAGGGCAGTGCTCATTTCCCATTTCGACCGCCACCCTCGCAGCAGCCCCAAACTCAGCACTAGTCCAGAATTCTTCTTGAGTATAATGTTTCTTGGGAACCACTAACAGCATCACTGGCACCCATACTCCATGTAACTGGTTATCAAAAACTATAAGTTCATTATCTTCATATCGAACAGTGCTTTTTTCATTGCCAGCAATAATCTCGCAAAACACACAATACTCTGCTCTTTTTTCCACAATTCTTACCCTTCTAGATACTTAATGTAGCGCAGTGCACTTATCCAGACGCGCGGCGGTTGCGGCCATATGCAGGTTTTTCCACATTTCTCGGAGTGCGTCGCTGGATTTCTTGATCTCTATAATCTGGCACATCAATAGCAAGCACGCTCACCAGGCTCGGGTCTTTCAGCCTTGAGGATATAGGATCATTATTATCACCAGATAACCCTCGAGTAGTAATCACAGTGGCCAGACGGGCATTGTGACGGTGAACAATTAATTGGTACAATTTTTCCTCTGCCCAGGGGCTTGTTCTCTGTGCCCCAAGATCGTCCAAGACCAACAACGGAACCTGTCGTATCCACTCGAATAGTTGATCATAATTTACCGTGCTATCCGGGGTAAACGTGAACCTCAAATGATCCAACAAAGCTGGAACGAACGCAAACGCAACGGACTCTCCGGCCTCTAATCGCTCACGTACTATGGCCACCGCCAAATGAGTTTTACCCACCCCAGTGTCACCTAGAAGTACTAACCACCCTTCTGGTGCATCAGCAAAAGTCCTTGCCACATCAAAGGCGTACTGCAGCCCAGTCAACTGGCCCTGACTCAGAGTCCTCCCGCGATTGCCTCGTGTGTCAAACGAGTCAAATGACATGCGCTGCAGGAGTTGCGCTTCAGGCAACCCCAAGTCAGCTATCGGACTACCTGAATTAACATCTAGGTTGAGCATCTCGGTAATCCTGCTATCCCCGATACGGTCTCTTAATGAAGGATCCAACCGCTCGGATTGCCCGGATAGAACTATCACAGTAGGTAAGAGAGCGTTGAATCGGTGATTTAGTAATTGAAGCAGTTTCTCTCTCGCCCACGCAGTACTGCCCATCACCCCTAAATCATCCAAGACTAATAGCTTCGATTCCCGAATTTGCGCAAAAAAGCCGTCGCCCAGCAATTCATTGTATGCAGTTGCTGCGCCTCGAAGATTATCAAGCAAATCAGGAACAGGCATATATACTGCAGGCCTTCCAGACATAATGGCTTCGTTTACAATTGCAGCAGCCAAATGAGTTTTACCAAAACCAACACCACCCGTGATGACCAACCAACCTTGCGGCTCCGAGGAGAATTCTAAGCAGCGACTATATGCACGATGGTATAGTTGCTGCAATTCGCTTTTATTGGACGGTCCTTCTTCGTGTAATGAATCAAAACGAATACGTTGAAGTGCCTTTAGATTACTGTACCGTAGAAGTTGTAAGGTATCAGAGGAAGACAGTTCTACACGGCATGAGCACGGCTCCGCTTTACCAAATTTCGGATCCCCAACTGCAACTTTATAGCTAACCCAGCCAACCCCGGCGCATATAGTACAATCCACATCCCCTAGCAGTTCATCTTCCGGAATCTCTGTTTCCTGATGGACCGTATCGTTCGATATAGTCCTTTGCCCTAACCGTTTGAGAATTCCCCCCAGATCCTCCATCTCTGCCCTCATTTCTCCATCTCTCCAAGATTTTTGATATGTATCGTATACTCTTGTGATTGTAAATAACAGATAATCCGATTGCTTCTTCAATCCAAGCAATTGGGTATTCATTTTCCATATCTTTCAACTCATCAGCAGCGATAGGTGTAATTAATCCAATATTTTGTTCGTAAAGCTCAAAAATGTTCGATTCCACAAAAGTGTTAGACAGTGCTTGAGTTGGTTCGATGAGATTAGTAAGTTGCCAAGTGGATTTTTCAATTCGCCTTTTGTTCTGATGGGTATTGAGCAAAACCTTTGGATTCTTGTTGTCCTCGCCAATCGTTACGAACATAAATAGACCAAACTCACGAATCTCTTTCAGCGCGGTACTTAACCGGGATAAATCCTGGGTTGCACGATTTGCCAATATCGCTCGGATCACAGAATCTGACTCCAAGGTAGTCAGCTCGACCAATTTGATTTCGCCTTTACTTCTATGCAAATGCCATAGTATGCGAAGAAAACACCTCAAAAGATCCCCATCGCGAAACTCAACCAGAGATTTACCAAGTATGGAATCCGGTATTGGGGTGTAAGTCATAGGTTCTGGAAAGCCTTCATTATGCATTTTGCCTCCGTTAATGCATTTCAAATATTCTTCTTGATCCGGCAAGAATAACGATCTTACAGCGATCGCATTATGCTACTAAACTACAGCACGTCAGTCTTTTATTGTATGACCTGCAAAACACACAATTAAGCCAATTCCCCAAGCATAGACGAATTCGTTCCAACTCCATCACTGCTAGCGAGGTTTTCAAATCGCGATAATTTCTCGCGGAAGAATAGGTTTACTGTATCAATTGGCCCATGCCTGTGTTTTGCCAATATCAGTTCTGCGATATTTTTAGGATATGGCTTGCCTGTAAATCGAGCATCCCATTCATCCTCAGAGTAGTACATATCTTCACGATATATGAAAGCAACAACATCTGCATCTTGTTCAATGGTGCCGCTTTCTCGAAGATCGGAAAGCTGCGGTCTATGTCCAGTTCTATCTTCCACAGCTCGTCGTAACTGGGATACTGCTATAAGCGGGACATTCAAATCTCTTGCCAAGCCTTTCAGCGATCTTGTAATCTCACTTACTTCCTGAACCCGATTATCTGTACGCGTAGTGCCTCTCGCCAACTGTATATGATCCACCACAACAAGATCGATCCCTTGTTCTAAGTTTAGTCGTCTCGACCGGCTAGACATTTCCGATATTGATAGGAGAGGAGTATCGTCAATATAAATAGGTAATTCTGAAAGTGCACCTATACCTTCAAGGAGCTTTCGTTCTTCAGTTTCCGTAACCAACCCTAAACGCAACCTGTGGCTATCGACAGCCGCTTCGCTTGAGAGCAATCGAAGAGCTAACTGTTCCCGGCTCATTTCTAAACTAAAAAATGCAGACGTATACCCCAAGCCAGCAGCATGCCTTACCATATTCAGGGCTAAAGTACTTTTCCCTACGCTAGGGCGCGCCGCAAGGACAATCATATCGGAACGTTGCATACCACCAAGAAGTCGATCTAAATCAGTGAACCCAGTCGGGATAGGGCCAACTGAGGCATCCATCGAAGATGTCCCAGAGATGCCGCCATCCTCAAGATAGTCCTCAAGGATATTGCTGATATGCACAAAATCCTTGCGCTCCCTGTTCGCCCGAACCCCATATAGTATGTTCTCCGCCTTATCAAGCGAAGCCTCAATATCTGCAGCCTCTTCATATCCAATGGCAGATATTTCCCCTGCTGCTCGGATAAGCTTTCTTAGCACCGATGATTTAGCTACAATACGAGCGTAATACTGGATATGCAATGAGGTTGGTACCGCAGCAACGAGATGACTCAAAAACGCGCTTCCACCCACTTCTTCCAGATGGGCTACCCGAGACAACTCGTGGGCAAGCGTAATCTGGTTAATTGCTTCCTGCCGTTGGAAAAGTGCCACACACGCCTCATAGCACCATCGAGCACGTTGTTCATAGAAGTCTTCCGTGCTGACTATTTCAGCGATCTGGTACATAGCATCCCCGTCTATCAACAAGGAGCCAATAACTGCTTCCTCAGCCTCGATATCATGCGGGGGAAGACGATCAGCGTACATGCTTCACCTACCTAGCAACCAGCAATTTCCCGTCGTTCATTCAAGAATACAATGTAACCTTATCCAAAGATTTTCCGCCATGTCCGTAAATTCGTTTTTCAGCTAATTCTCAAAATCTGCAACAAAAGACAACCCTGATAGAATTAGATTTCATTTTAAATTTGGGGGAGTGGATTTATGAATCGCAGCAACACGAAGGTAGAATCACACCCAAGCACATGAGGGATAAAGCGGGTATATGCACCAACTCAGCTAAGCAGTTATTCTTCGTCGTTTCCGGGATCTTCTTCCGATTCAACTAGTTCTGCACTGGTTTCCGCTTCGTCTATAATTGCATCGTCAATACTAAGAGAGATTTCTTCAGCTTCAAGAGCCGCCCCTACTAAGGCACCCTGCTCAGTTGTTTTGGCGGAGTTTTCAGCTATGACAATTATACTGAAACTAACCGACATTTCGGGTCCTAATCGTATACTTGCCTGAAATTCTCCAGTTTGTCTAATCACCGTTTCAAGGCTAATTGACCGGCGATCAACATCGGTTCCAAGTACATTGGAAAGCTCGGCTGCTATCATAGCAGCGGTTACTGACCCATAAAGCTGTCCGACAGGCCCAGCCCGCTGGATGGTTGTGATCCGTATGCCCTCGAGCTTCTTTGCCATGTTTTGCATGGCAGTGGTCTCTTTTTCCCGGTAGACAACCGCAGCCTTCTTAATGGATTCCAGCCGATTCAGTTCGTGAGCGCTTGCTACCACTGCAAAGCTTCGAGGCAGCAAATAGTTCTTTGCATACCCTCTTTTAACGTCTTTGATATCCCCTGCTTCAGCAACATTAGGTATATCTTGTAGGAAAACTACTCTCATGCCCTCGCACTTCCAATCCGATTATTACACTGATCTACATCTCGTCCCACACGAAACAAGCAAAAGTTCTTTTGATACACCTTAAGCGGAAATTAGAACGATGCCACATCAGGGAACTCAATACTAGTGTAAACTATACACTAGGGGCTAATGACATGCAATGCGTGACCAACAACCAGAATATCATGTATTCCACGGCAACAGCCACGCCCCCCTAGCTTGTACAAGTCTTAGCAACTGAGCGGAGGCAAACTATTGACCACACATAACTCTAATTCATTGATGGAAAAACTCGTTTCTTTATGCAAGCGACGGGGCTTTATTTTCCCTGGCAGCGAAATCTATGGAGGTCTAGGCAGCAGTTGGGATTATGGCCCTCTCGGAACCGAACTGAAGCGCAACGTGAAAAATGCGTGGTGGAGAAACATCGTACACCAAAGAGATGACACCGTCGGATTAGACTCATCGATAATCATGAATCCTGAAATTTGGAACACGAGTGGTCACGCTGCAGGATTCACTGACCCATTAGTTGAATGCAAGAAATGCCACGAACGATATCGAGAGGATCAGCTTGAACCCAACAGCAAAAACTGCCTAAAATGCAATGGAGATCTCACAGCTCCACGGCAATTCAACTTAATGTTTAAAACTTTTGTTGGACCAGTCGAAGACTCAGCGGCACAAGCATGGCTACGCCCAGAAACTGCGCAAGGAATATTTGTCAATTTTTCTAACACTTTAACGGCTACTAGACGAAAACCTCCTTTTGGGATCGCCCAGATCGGCAAGGCTTTCAGAAACGAAATCACTCCAGGGAATTTCACATACCGAACGCGTGAGTTCGAGCAAATGGAGCTTGAATTCTTTGTTCCTCCTGAAGACGATGAAACTTGGCACGAATATTGGGTGAGAGAAAGACTAGAGTGGTATCTAAAACTTGGAATCACGTCCGACAACCTCAGAATCCGTGACCATGCATCTGATGAACTTGCGCACTATGCAAAAGCCACCAAAGACATCGAATTTCTCTTTCCCTGGGGATGGGGGGAACTTGAGGGCATTGCTAATCGGACAGACTTTGATCTTAGAGCCCATTCTAATGCCACAGGGCAATCACTCGACTACTTTGATGAAGTGCAGAAAGAACGTATCATTCCTTATGTGATAGAACCATCAGGCGGGGTAGATCGTGCCACCTTGGCATTTCTAATTGATGCTTATACGGAAGAAACCCACGGGGATAGTGAGCGAGTGGTCCTTAAACTAGACTATAACTTAGCCCCCGTTAAGGTCGCAATACTCCCTTTGAGCAGAAATGAAAAACTAACACCAACAGCCCGCAATATCCATAAAACCATTAGAAATATGGGTCTGTGGAAAGTCGACTATGATGACTCACAAAGCATCGGGAGAAGGTATCGCAGACAAGATGAAATTGGCACCCCTCTTTGCGTGACGATCGATTTTGACACTGTTGAGCAAGATCAATCGGTTACCATCCGTGAGCGAGATAGTATGCAGCAAACCAGAGTCAGTATCTCAGACTTGCTAACGACCCTTCAAACTATGTTAAGCCAGTAAGAATTATCATAATTTGGATTCTTACTCCTGAGTAATAAGGGAAGGCAAATGCACATAGTACATTTTAGTGATCTTCATATTGGCGTAGAGAACTATAGTCAGCTAAATCCAAGAACCGGACTTTCTAACCGTCTTGATGATTTTGTTGATACCTACAACGAGGTTATTGACTATGCTATCAATCATGAAGCCGACTTGGTAATATTCGCTGGGGATGCTTATAAGAGCAGGGATCCGTCACAAACACATCAGAAGCTTTTCGCAGCTGGGCTTTCAAGAATGGCTCGTGAAGGCATTACTGTTTTCTTAGTACCGGGTAATCATGACTCACCATCAGTACGTGGAAAGGCTAGTGCTCTCGACATATTTGACACACTGCACATTCAGGGGGTTACGATCGGGGATCGAATCAAAGTTTACCGGGTTGAAACTAAATCAGGAGCGATTCAGATCATATCCGTCCCTTGGGTAAGAAGAGCGGAATTTCTTGCCAGAGCACCTGGATCAAATAACTCAATCGAAGACCTCACCACATTCATTGAATCTGAATTGACAAAGCTAATTGCTGAAGCACAAACGAACCTTGACGACTCTATTCCTACAATATTAACTGGGCACCTTACGGTTGCTGGGGCTATTACTAGCTCTGAAATTTCCATGATGCTAGGCCGTGATTACATTCTATTACCGAGCTCGTTGGCCCTCGAAGGTATCGATTACGTCGCATTAGGGCACATCCATCGTGCTCAGGTTATCAACAAAAACCCCCCTATCATATATTCAGGGAGTCTGCAAAGAATCGATTTTGGAGAGGAAAAAGATGCTAAGGGATTTTACGCTATTGATCTTGATCGTGACGCGACTCCCGGAAATCGTTTGTTGCAATACGAATTCAAATCCGTCAATGCAAGGAATTTCCTGACTATTCCAGTGACAATATCCAATGACGATCAAGATCCTACAAAAACAGCGTTGACCGTATTGAAACAATACGATATCAGTGAGACCATTGTCCGTCTTGATATCTCTATACCGAAGCACCTAGAATCGCTCTTTCAAGAACAAGAGGTGCGAAAGCAAATGCAAGATGCTCACTTTGTAGCACCATCTCGACGGCAAATCACCGGGCATAGAGATACCCGATGGAAAGGCACGCGCCTGAATCAACAGAACCCAATTGATACATTGAAGCAATACCTAGATTTCCGAGAAGAGCTCACAGATTCTTATCGAGCTTCGCTTATTGCAGCGGCACAAACAATCATAGATGATGATGCCAAGTAACCCTGCAGCTTAGTAACACATCGAGGAGCATAGTGGAAAATTTTTTCGGGCTTGTCATGCAATTCTTACACGGAGTGGCTGCAGTGGTATGGATTGGGGGTACGCTATTTTATGTGCTCGTCATGCAACCAACCCTCCACGGATCTATGCCTGAGTCTGTCACACAATACTCACGGCAACTTGCTATTGCTTTCCGAGGATGGGTGAGTCTAAGCATCACCCTGTTGCTAATAACTGGGATTTCCCTCACCGCTTGGAGACTTACCTCACATTCCATATCTCTAATATATATAGCAATACTCGCAATAAAAATATTCATCGCCACCGTTATGTTTATAATAGTAACGCGAGGGCCGGAATCAACCCCAACGAAAGCGGCCGTGGATCAGTCAATCCATCATGAGAGTGGGTCTTACTGGAAGTTTAAGCGGCTATTTTCAGGCGCTAACCTAACCCTTATACTCGGGATGGTAGTTTTTTTCCTAGCAGATGCATTAGGAATGCTAGCCGAAATCGCAGCAGAATCTAAATAAAAGCTAGTAGCAGCAAACCACTCACTCAAGTAAGATAGGTGTAAAGAAATTTCACCACGAACCATCGAATTCAAGAGGAGAAAGCCTAGTGAAAAAGGAGCTTATCAGTATTTTAGCCTGTCCTGTTTGCAAGGGTCCGCTAGTTTTAGATATATCACACGAAAATGCAGGAGATATAATCTCAGGGTCGCTTAAATGTGATCCATGCAAGGAGACCTACCTTATCGACAATTCAATACCGAATCTCTTGCCGCCGCACCTTCGAGAATGAGAGAAGGTTTTGTTAGGAATGCATAGAGATGAACAAACCAAAGGTCACCGTATCAAGCAAATGACTTCTAGATAGCCAAACTGTCCCGAATAGCAGCAACTGCCTCCTCAAAGGGAACCTTGACTGCTTCTTCGTTATTTCTGCATTTCAACTCAACCATCCCCTCGGCGATATTTCTTTTGCTTACAACCACTCTCACTGGAAAACCCAAAAGATCTCCGTCGTTAAGTTTGACCCCAGGGCTCTCATCCCGGTCATCATAAAACACATCAACACCAGCCTCTATGAGCGTGTCAAACAACTCGTCTGCCTTCTCCCGCACTGATTCGTCCATCATCTGCATCCCAATAAGGTAGACTTGAAAAGGGGCGATACTAGCCGGCAACATCATACCTTTACCGTCTCGATTATGCTCGATACTTGCAGCTAACAGCCTGCCCACCCCTATCCCATAGCAACCCATAACCATGAGTTGTTGTTCTCCAGTTTCATCGATATATGTAGCTTCAAGCGGATTCGAAAATGAAGTCCCCAATTTGAAAACGTGGCCAACCTCGATACCACGATCGGAACTTAAAGGTTGTTCACAATTAGGGCAAGGATGGCCTTCTTCCGCTAATGCCACATCCTGAATGATGTCAAAAGAAAAATCTCTTTCATAATTCGCATTTTTCGCATGATATCCCTCCCGGTTCGCCCCGACGACAAAATTCACACCCCAATTTACTGAAAGATCACCTATTTTCAAGAACCCTTTGACCCCGACAGGCGAGGCATACCCAGGGATCAGCCCTTGGCCAGCAATTTCCTCCTCAGAGGCACTCCTCAAGTCGGTAGCGGACAGAATGTTGCGAAGTTTGGTTTCGTTCACCGTTAAATCTCCACGAATAGAAACAAACACGAATCTGCCATCAGCCATGTAAAAGACACATTTGAGAGTCTTCGAATCATCGACTCCTAAGTATTCAGTTACCGCCTGAATGGATTTTAGCCCCGGGGTCTCAATCTCTTCATAGTTTAGGCTCGATTCTTCTTCAGCCGCCAAAGCCGCAAATGCTGCCCGCTCCGAATTAGCAGCGTACCCGCAAACGATGCAATGCAAAATAGAGTCTTCTCCACTAGCGTTCAGCAAAACGAATTCCTGAGAGTCTTTACCACCTATAGCCCCACTGTCTGCTTGAACCGGGATCGCAGGTATGCCACACCGCCGAAAAATATTGGTATATGCTTGGACCATCGTGTGATACGTTATATCCAGAGATTCATCGTCGCGATCGAAGCTGTAAGCGTCCTTCATAGTGAATTCCCGTACCCGAATTAATCCGGCACGAGGCCGCGCTTCATCTCGGAATTTAGTCTGCACTTGATAAACCAATCGAGGCAAGTCGCGATAGCTTTGAATGAATTGCTTGGCAGTAGCAGTCACAATTTCCTCGTGAGTCGGAGCCAGAACCAAATCTCGTTCTCGACGATCTTTTAGACGAAACAACCCATCCCCAAATGCTTCATCTCTGCCTGTTGCCTGCCAAATTTCCCGTGGTTGTAGTGCAGGCATTCTGATTTCCTGTCCTCCCACCACATTCATTTCTTCTCGGATTATAGTTTCTATTTTTGCTAAGGACTTGAAGGCTAAGGGCATGTATGTATAAAGCCCACCTGCGACTTGATTGATCATTCCTGTACGTAACAGCAATTGATGGCTAAGAGTATCTGCATCAGAGGGAGTATCGCGTAACGTCCTCCCAAATAATCTGGAAAACCTCATTCTTTCAACTCCAACAAAGGATGAAAATAGACAAATATTGATGATAAACCTTCGCCGCATGATCTTAAAGGCTCATCCCTTTACCCGTCAATGGCAAATATGAAAGCAGCGAAACAACATAGCTTAGTTCCAGACCCTCTGCCTATAATAATCGCCCATAGTTGTTCGAGAAGCTCCAATAGCCCCATTAGTGTAAAGGCTAACTCCGGCATATGCTTCATAGTTACATTGTGTCACGTCATAGTAGGTAATAAAGAAAAACCACTTCTCAATATTCTCGCTGATTGCATTTTGTTCAAAATAATTAAACATCCGTTCCATATACTCAAGCATCTTATCTCCGCGATATTGACCACTGGGCTGGGGAGTAGCCCCACAGCCACTAACCCCCCATTCCATTGATTCCCAACCCCAATGCAGACTCAACTCCGTTACCCAAATCGGTTTGCCTGCCTGCGCCGGTATAGCTTCGAGATAGTCTCGAAGTGCCGAAACCTGATCCATCATCATCGATGCATTGGTCGTAGGCAGGTTAATCCAATCAAGCGGATATAGATCTATAGCCCATATATCGACTGGAGGTTCGATTCCGTATTTATTCAGATATGCAGCTCGATAATCATTTGCCCAGCTCCTCCCGCTTTGATACCCCCCGCACCCATTACAAATAAAATCGAAGTTAAGCAGGGATGGGCTTGTAATTCGAGCAGTCGGATCGGCAGCCTTGATCTCAGTATAATAATAGTGAAGGCGTTCAATCATTTGATTTGCCGTAAATCTTCTGTTCGGTTCTCCCAAAACATACCAAACAGCGCCTGGGGCAGCAGTCGCGATCTGCTGAATCTCTGAAGGGGTATAGACACTTCCGACAAGTGTGACATCCACATATAAAGGCCGCTGATGCCCTTCGGCCCAATTGGTTATTTCTGAAGCTGAGTGTTGACCATCCAAGTACCATTCCACCCCTAAGTCATCAAGAAACCATTTTTGAGTGGCGAGGTCTTGGGTATGAAGCACAACTCCATATCTTGGGTCAGGGGTTGGGGTTGGGGTTGGCGTCATAGTAGGTGTCGAAGTTGGAGTTGGAGTAACTGTAGGAGTCATCGTTGGCGTTGGTGTGATGGTCGGGGTGTTGGTCGGTACCGGTGTCGGCGTTGTAGTAGGTGTGCTCGTTGGATTCTGAGAAGAGTTGCTCCCAAGATTATTCCAAAAATTTCCTCCCCAAGCTCCGGATCCTGACGAAGTCACCATCGTCGGTGTTGGGGCTTGTGTCGGCGTCGGCGTTGGTGTTGGTGTCGGCGTTGGTGTCGACGTTGGTGTCGACGTTGGTGTCGACGTTGGTGTCGACGTTGGTGTCGACGTTGGTGTCGACGTTGGTGTCGACGTTGCAGTAACCACCGGCGTCAAGATACTAACAGGTGTAGATGTAATTATAACCATAGGTATCTTTGTAGGCTGTGGAACGAAAACAAACCCACTACTATAAGTCACAGGGGTGTTTATTGGGGGCACATACGGGGTAGGGGTGAAAATAGGAATCGTTGTGGATGTTGGACTAATCATGGGAATTAATACGGGAGGGACAGAAGGTGTAGCAGTAGGATCCGTAACTACAGATACCACTGGCGTAGCTATATAGTTCCCCACAACTGTTGAAGCAGTCACCGGGCCCACAGTCTGCATGGCGATAGTGGCGGTAGGTGTCCTCGGCAATATTTCTTCAGTTGGCTCTGCTGGAACATGAAGCCCCACGCCATCAGCATTGCCCAGTTCCGAAACGGCTATCTTTGTCTGGATTGGAACAGGCACGACCGGAGCCGATTCAATCACAGATTTATCTATCACTGGAATCAGGTCCAAGTCCGCTTTTTCTAATAGCCTTTCAGGAGTCAGCGTAACCTCAACAAGGTCTTCCTCGTAATGATCGACCGCTGCATCTGAAGAGGACGGGGCGCATCCAGGCATTAAACATACGATCAAAATTATGGGTAACCATAGTGCAGTAATGCGTCTGCGGTATTGCACGCACAGAATTCCGAGGCTAATGCCAAGCATATCGGCACCGATATCGAAGATTGAAAATACACGACCGACAACGAACAATTGATGGACCTCATCCAAAAAAGCGAAGATACCGACTAAAAGAAACACTACCACACCGTGAAATATCGGACCGCGTAGCGTGTAAAGAGAGAAACCAAGAACGACCGTAAGTCCCAGAAATTCAATCGCATGCAAGACCTTATCTGCTCCGTAAAATTTCAGCCAGCCCATCTCAATCATCGTGTCATTATCTATCAAACTCTGGTGAGATAAATAAGATATGAGGCAGGCATAAGCCAATGGAGCAAGAATGCGGACAGCTAAAAGCCAAGATATTATCGATCCGCTTCTCTTTCGCATGGGCAAGAACTCCTAACCCAAGATAGGCCTGCTGGGAAAAATTTCAGAGGATACACTACCAAAAATCAAGCTAGTGATGATTGTTTCATACTGATGCCGTTTACCACGCTCAATGCTGCCATAGGTTGAGACCAAAACCAGCCAACTGGGTTCATTGAGATAAGGGCTTCCCTGTACGAACATCCCTACGCCTCAAGATAACATCCACTGCAGTGAGAAAAAGCAACCTTAAATCTAACCGCCAACTCATATCTTTTATATATATAATATCGTATTTCAATTTTTCTTCCGAGTCATCGTCTCGATTGTACAGTTGGGCAAGACCAGTTAACCCAGGCAAAACCTGCAAGCGCTCACAGAAATGAGCTATCTGGTTTTCTAGCAATTCCTGCTCCTCCACAGCCAAAGGCCTTGGCCCTACCAGACTCATTTCGCCTTTGATAACGTTTAACAGTTGCGGCAGTTCATCCAATCCGGTACGCCTCAACAATCGCCCCACTCTAGTAACGCGCTCATCTCCTTCTCTTGTCCAAGCCTGACCTAGAACATCTGCATTGTGTACCATGGTACGAAATTTCCATACAGAAAAGACCTTACCATCCAGCCCGACACGTTCCTGCCTAAAAAACACTCTTCCACGATCTTCCAGCCATATCAAAAGTGGAATGACAACCCAAATTACCAACCACACCAACAAGGTTGGCGGGAATGTATGAGCGAAAACAATTATTCCCAAATCAAAAGGACGCTTATATTTATTACCCACTCAATTGCACCCCTTAAACAAACCCAGACCGCGAGGCCAAACGTAGCAGTACTCTTTCATACTCATCTACCCCACATTCTACAGAGTAGTTCATAAGAAATGCCTCCCTTCCGTTGGCTCCCATCGATTCCCTACTTTGAGGCGAAAGCAAGGACAGCGCTCTAATTGATTCAGCCATTTCAGAAGGATTCCCTGGCTCACAAATCACTCCACATCTAAAAGTAGTTACAATCTCAGCAGTCGTCCCAGCAACCGCAGCTAAGACTGGACGCCCACAAGCCATGTAACTATATATCTTGCTAGGAACACTCATTGAAAATACATCAGATGCAGCAAGATGAACCAGCATGCCATCTGCCAAAGCATATAGCTTGGGCATGTCTTTTTCAGGAAAGCGCCCAACAAAATAGACGTTATCCAAACCATAATCAGTGGCCTTGTTCATTAGTCTTTCTTTTTCAATACCATCACCGACAATCACTACGTTTAGAGGAATGCTTCCCTTCAGGAGGTAAGTGGCATCCAATAAAGTATCGAGCCCTTGTGCAATCCCTAGTTGTCCTGCAAACATTATGGTGAAATCGTTACCTATACCAAGCCGCTTTCTAAGTTCATAGTCGGGAGAAACAGGATAAAATATTTCTTCATTAGCCCAGTCCGTAAGAATTTCCAATTTATTCTGCGTCACCCCTTTTTGCAGCAACCGATCAGACATCCCACTAGAAACTGGAGCCACAATGGTCGCCTTTTCATAAACAAACGACTCCATAGCAAAAAGAGCTCTAATTATGGATTGGTTCGAAAGCACTCCACTCGCAATCATCAACTCTGGCCATAAATCACTTATACAGTACACATAAGGAATATCACGCAACTTTGAAACCACCCAAGCAGTCACCCCCATCGTCAATGGAGGGTGAAATACCACCATCACGTCCATTCGCCTACCTAAAACAATCCCGGCTATCGCACTAGTTACACTAAAGGAAACATAATTCAAGAACCGACGAATAATTGACCTGCTGTGATCAGGAAAGAGCGGTACCCGAAAAACCCTGATTCCCCCTGACTCCATTTTTTCCCAGAATCGGATCTTATATCCATCATATAGCTTCCCGTAAGGATAATTGGGGAATCCCGTTATGACCGTTACGTCATGCCCTTTTTGTGCTAATGCCCTAGCCAATTGAGCAGGTTTTGGCAAAGGTTCCGGGTCATAATATTGTGATATTACCAATATCTTCATTCAGCAATTCTCTTCAAAGGTCAAGTATTCCGATTATACCTCGCTTTTTTCCTCTGACCTAACCGTTATGCTCCGCCACCCCATACCTGTAAGTCCCAAAGCTACAATTCCAAGAACAATAAATGCGCTCAACAACACAAAATGAGAAGTGACTGCAAAAGCAACTGCCTCTGCTGACGACACACCAAGTATCCCCAACGCAGCCACTGACGCCAAATCATAAACTCCTATATAGCCCGGGGTAGAAGGCATCACCGACACCAAGTTAGTACCTAGTATTGTAAGAACAGCCCCTTCCAAAACAGGATTGATGCCCAATGCAAGCAGGAATGCAGCATTAAAAGCACAAGCGAAAGCCCAGGTTACAAGCGACCACACAACTAGACGCAGAAATAAACCGGTGTCACGCAGCCTTATCACAGCAGAAATGGCAGTCACAATATGCTGTGCAATCCCAAATTTACTCACTAACTGAGGAGCCCGCTCCTCAAGACTTTGAATGTAACGAATCAAAGTCTTAGAAAAGACAATAACCACTAGGATCCCACTGATGGAAATCGCTAAGACAAGTGATCCTATCAAATATACTGGTTGAATCCACTCATTACTCCGTAACAAAGGCCATTGCCATAAGAGAAGCAGCAGCAAAGTGCCTAGGTCAAAAACATGCTCAACGAATATAGCAGTAAGTGCATCGCTGACTGAAACACCTGTTAGACGATTTGCAGCATACCCTCTTGCGAGTTCTCCCAACCGAAATGGTAATACAGTGATTCCAAGGTAGCCTATAACTAATGCAGCCAAGAGATGTTTGCGCTGTATCTGTGACGAATCGTGTAATAACAACCTCCAGCGTTCCATTCGACACACCATACTTAGGAGCAGAAATGCCAAAGCCACGAAAACGTATCGAAATTCCATCCCTTCTAGGGATTCGATCAAATCCTTCCACACCACCATCCGGGTCACTGCCCATACGGAAACAGCACTAATGGAAATGACAATTATCCAACGAAGCCATCGGGTCACTGCTGAAACTCCGCAGGAATTTGCAGATATCCCAGTCCCAAACGTAGCTCCACCAAAGAATTTGTTACTAGAACCATAAGACACCTATCCTATGGAGTGAAGCCCTGGCCAAAACATAAAGAAATCCCCACATCTCTGAGATCAATCGAAACCTTGGGCGGATTCTGCCAAAACGGGCGTGAGAGCCAGGAATAGAACCTATTTTCGCTCCATCTAAGAGCATCTTAAAGGTAATCTCAGGACTGAAATTAAAACGGTTGGACGTAAGACCAAGTCCCATAGCATACGTCCTGTCAAATAACTTAAACGCATAAGTACTATCCGTCATATCTTCACCAATCGTTGTCTTAACCAAGGAGCGATAGATACCCTGATAAAGTCTGTATCGCTTTGAAATGGCTTTTGTATCTTCAGGATCCATATACCGAGAGCACTGTACCAATTGATAGCCTTCTCGAGCCTGCGCTACCAGATCGGGAATTAAATGCAATGGGTCTATACCGTTCACATCAACACACAATGCATATTTGCCAACTGCATGCCCTAAGCCGTATCTAATCACAGCTCCGTACCCTCTTCGCGACAACTTCCTTCTCAACACCCTAACATGCAATTCTGGGTATTGAGATTGGAGTGACTCCCCTATACTAGGGCTATTTTCGTCTGCGAAATCGTCCAGAATTATTGTTTCCACATTTAGACTGAATTCGCTGCATACCCTAGATAGCTCGGGAAGTAAATTGTTTAAATGGTAACTCTCATTAAAGCAAGGAACGATAATACTTAATTCAGGAATTTGCCCACCTACAGCAACCCCAACTGTATATCCGGATTGGTATCGAATTTGTCTAGGTGTAAGCGAACCACCGTTAGAAGGTAAATGTGATACTGCTTCTTCATGGGCAACATCTAAAGCTGGCAGTGACACACCCGGATACCATGCATCATCTTGATACGCAACCTTGACCATAGAGTCGAAACTTTCCACACGAAAGCCTAGGGACTCCATTCGATCCAGAATTAAACTTCTGTCAACGTAATATTCTCGGTAAGGCAACAAACGAATATCGGAAAGCTGATACTCGTCACAAAGCAGTCGCAACATGGAATACTTGTCAATCTTTTCACCCCCGAGATGAAGCAACCCCTCGACTTCGTCCATCTCTACTAATTGAATAAGAATTCTTGAAAGCGCAATCGTAGTCAATGGAGTACAAACCGCGTTCACAAATCCAGGGACATCTCCTTTTTGCGACAGCAACCACCCCAACAAATTCCTTCTTGACATCAACTCACGACCAACTAAACATGTCCTGACTGTAAGGTGCCCTCCGTAGGTAACTTCACCTAACGATTTACTTTTACCATACAAATCATCTGCGCTGGCAACGCTCTGCTCTCGATAGCTTCCTTGTTGTCCTGAAAAAACACCGTCCGTACTTACCTGTATTAATCGGGCGCGGTGAGTTGAAGCTATGCGGGCAAGATCATGAGGAAAAAGAGCATTTACTGACAAGGTGTCAGATGGATCAACCGCAACTGGACGAATTAGCCCAACACAATTAACAATCACATCCGGTTGAGACGTTTCTATCACTTGCGCAATAGTGCCCGGGATTCGAACATCAATCCCATCATATATTGCACCTTCAAACAACCCATAGTCAGTAAGAGCAGACTTACTTGGCCGCATAACACCGGATACGTTGTGTTCCGTGGCCTGCAACAACTGGAAGAGTTTGTGCCCCAGCATTCCAGAAATTCCAAGAACCAGAACGTTCATCGCAAGGTTTCCCTGACCAACTTTTCCAAGTCATCGTCAGTAATGAATCCACGTGATTCCATAGCAATCTGTTGATCTGTGATCGGTTCCATACCATTTAAAGCAAGCTCTCTGGCAAGATGGCTTATGATTATGATTTCACCGTAAGATCTTGAAAAGGGCTTTTCTTCTTCGGCAAGTAGCACAGCATCTAACTTTTCACCCGTCCTAGCAGTATTATCATGGACCGCTACATCCCCGTTTCCTATTACACCACGCATAGCTATTGCAAGTTCAGCAATACGTATTGGCGACGCCAATTTAACCAAAGTTTCACCACCTCTACAATGTTCAAAGGCAAAGATACACAATCGTACTATCTCCTCTTGAGTCAAGAAAAACCTAGTCATCGAAGAATCAAATACTGTTGCAGTACCCCCGCCGCGAAGTTTTTCAGCAAACACCTCAAATACCCCACCCCGGCTATCTAGGATGTTGCTGTAACGTAGGTTTACTCCCCTAGTACTCCCTTGATAATTGCTGTCGATCACTAGCCTCTCTGATAGAAATTTTGTAGCTCCATAAACTGATACGCTATAAACGGCTTTGTCAGCACTCAGATTAACCAAACACTCAATACCCTGCCGAGTTGCAGCCCGTATGACATTGCCAGTACCGATAACATTAGTGGCAATAGCTTCTTCCGGGTTATCCTCGCAAGCAGGGATCTGTTTCATAGCAGCAGCATGCACAACATAATCAACACCGCGCATTGATCGTTCTAACCTGAGCTCATCCCTCACGTCACCTATGACAAACTGGACATTGCCCTTGTTTCGTAACGTATCTTTCATCAGTGACTGTTTATACTCATCTCGGCTATATACAATTACCTTTGAGACACCGGCGTCTAGAAACATATCTACAGCTTTATGTCCAAACGATCCAGTTCCCCCGGTGATGAATATTATTTTGTCTTGCAGGATATTTTCCACCATCTACATTCCTTCCGAAAAGGTATCAAACTTCCGAAGTTCTCCATTTTTCAAAAGCATCTGAACATATGCACTGTTGGAATATCTTTGACTGCTCACATCTTTGATTCGTCGATCAGCCAATAAATCGCGCATTTCCACGATTCCATCGCTTATAGAGAACTGAGGATCAAACCCAAATGTTCGTTTAGCCTTATCACTAGTCACTCGATAGTTGCGGTTGTCTTCAAAGGACGCTTCAGTATATTCAACCCCCAGTTCAGGAAAGTGCTCATTCAGATATTCTGGCAAATCCCTAATCCTGATGTTGGATGAATGAAGGTTATAGATACCCTGATAATCCGTATCCACATTGGCAGCAATTGCACATGCCGCATCCTTAACATGCAAAACAGGTCTATATTGGTCTCCCCCAAATATCTGAATTTTGCCTTCGTATAGGGCCCGCAATGTCAGGACGTTGATAACCAGATCCAGTCGAATTCGTGAATGATCGTCCCCTAGGCCGAATAAAGTCCCTAGCCTGAATACCATTGCCTTATCATGAAGTAATTCCTCGGCACCCACCTTGGTTTCAGCATAAACGGAAAGTGGATTCAATGATGACTGTTCATCCAAAAGATCATCATTGGTCCCATACACAGAGCATGTCGAGGGGAAAAGCAGTCTTCCATCAAAATGGCGCTGAGCCCAATCCAAAGCGGAGTTATTGATTTCCCATGTAAGTTCAGGATCTGCAGCACATGCTCCATCACCTACCAAGGCAGCCAACCATATAACTGTGTCTGCCCATTCCAAATTCGGTAATAACCTCTGGGTATCTCGAACATCCCCCAGAACAAATGCAGTGTCCTTCAGATAGCGATCCTCGTATAATAGAGCATCATAAACCCTTACGTTATGATTCGTACGTTGCAGCTCATCAGTGACTGCGCCGCCCAAGTACCCAGCACCACCAACGACCAATACATTAGCCATACTCTCACCTTTTACTAATCGTTAGGAACGTTCCCTTATCTCAAAGACCATATACCCAGATTGTACCTCAACAAGCTCATAATATTCATTCAGATGATACCAGAAAGCTTGATTAGCCTGCGTTTCTTCAGTGCCGCTGCCGTAACTTGTATCCACCGCTACAAACAATGCAGCGCCTTTGTTTCGTAATCGCTCAAAGGCATTAATGTCATCACTGCCTCCGTCGAATCGTATTGAGATACTATCCCTATTGGCAAGATAAGTCACAACGGAAGTTGAGGCTCCCGGTTGATTAATAATAAACCATTCGTCTACAGCAATTCGCTCCTTGACTGCTTCAGACACCTGCTCAGCATATGGCATCCTCCTTTCTGTGTCATACAGATAAGAGGCCAACCGTACATACATGTACCCATAAACTGTTATAGCCACGGCACACATACACAATAATGACACGAACCCAGCCCGAACGCTTATTAACCTATGGTACTGTTTGCTCCTGAGCACCGACTCTGCTCCCAGCCCTGCCAACAAACACCCTAGGGGGAGAATTGGCAACTGGTAATATACATGTCCGGTATTTGGCCCAGCAAGAACAATCAAATACACAACAGCCCCAATGACCCAAAAATAAATCATCATGGACGTTCCGTCTCTGTGATAAGCCCTAAATATACCGATGAAGGCCAATGCAGCCCCCAATGGCGTGAGATACCCGACAATTAGGGCTCCTCCCACCTGAGTATAAAACCGATGATCCACTAACATTGCTATAATGCTATCCCGTTGAAATACAACATAAAAGAGATTCCAGGAATCTGGCAACCCTTGGTTAGGAGTGATGCTGCTATATATTGTCCACGCAGCGAGTGGTGCAATTGATAAGGACATAAATCCTAGAAGGTCAAGCCGTCGCAACCCGGCAAACCCATCAGACATCACCCATACTGCCAGTATCGGCAAGAGAATAACGGCCCCTGTCGGTTTGACGAGCAAAGTCAGAGCACCGCATACGACAGCCAAGGCATAGAAGTAACCCGCCCGACGCTCAAAATATTTCATAACGAAATATAGAGCCCCCAAGGAAAAAAACATCATAGTAGGTTCAGCCATGAACGTACGCCCGAAATAAACGGAAAATGGTGCAAAGCTATAGATTGAGAGAGCGACTATAATTCCAAAACTACTCAAATGATACCGCGCTATACCGTACAAAAACCCTATAGACGCCACTGAGAACACTACAGCTAGCATCCTGCCAATCACTGCACTTTCTCCGAACACCATGTACAGAGCCGCTGCAATGCTGTGGATAAATGGAAATTCCAACAAATGACACGATTCCCCTGGCCCAAAGATATCTAAGCGGGGACACCACCAATTAAGGTCACCCAATTGCAGATTGCGGGCAACCATTGCCACCTGCGCTTGCCGTTCGGCATGGCTATCCA
>Ga0114999_10003156_pt1 | contig 20954 bp, 19 predicted proteins | sample ArcticOcean_MG_C_3_FD_89820 | JGI IMG/M metagenome (GOLD analysis project Ga0114999, IMG submission 89820) | Marine microbial communities from western Arctic Ocean - ArcticOcean_MG_CB8_126 | ecosystem: Environmental > Aquatic > Marine > Oceanic | place: Arctic Ocean: Canada Basin | collected...
CGGCAGCGACGTCCGCGCCGGTCGGTTCCGAGCCCTGCCCGGTACCGGGTCCACCGAGTTCCTCGATGCGATCGCCAGCGTCCCGGCCGACGCGACGCTGCCCGTCGTCCGAACCGGTGCCACCATCGAGGTCCTCGGTCGGTTCGAGCGGTTCGAGTTGCTCGGATTTGACCCCGAACACTTCGAGAAAGTCACCTTCTGGCGTGACGATTTCGCGCCAATGCCGATCTCCGAGATCGCCGGCACGCTCGAAGAGAACGAACCGGTTAAGCGCACCGGCGTCGAACTCCCCGCCGGGGCGAGACAGGTCGGAGTCTGGCTGAAAGCGCCCGACATCCGAGGTGGCTTCGCCGCGACCGTAACGATCCGTGATTCGATCGGGCAGGTCGGCGAGTTCAACATCGGCGTCTTGAGCCCGCGCGGTGAAGTGGTCGAGGACTGGCGATTCTTCAGCGCGTCACTCGACTTTCAGGTCGGACGCACCGGGCGGCCGCTAAACCGACCCGATCTCGTACCGCCGCTGGTCCTCGATTCGGTGTCGATCGGAACCTCGAGTCGTATCGCCTCCTCCCGCGGCACCCTTCTCTTCGGCCCGATCTACACCAGCAGCGAGTCGGTAACCGAGCCGCGCTCCGAACCAACAGCGAGCATCTTCCCCGGCGCCGCTCTGCTGGCGGATCTCACCGATTCGCGCTTCCAGGCGATCGAGGGCTTCCAGGCATCGATCGGCAGTGAGCAACTCCTCATGAGCCCCGACGCTCCGCCCGAGGTCGAGCGGTCGGCACAATTACAGTGGTCCAGCACCCGTCGCCCGTCGCCGGTGCACGGAATCCGCGAGCGAGTCGACTCCACCCCACTGCAGGTGTTCCTCAGCGCTCCGGTCGCGGAGGTGCTTGAGCTGGAACCGGGTGACCGCTTCGCCCTCTCGGTCTTCTCCCGATTCCACGACGCGATCTACGCGGGCCCGCTCGATCTATTCCCCACCTTCGTCCCGGAACAAGGCGGAGGTGGTCTGGCCGTTGTCAACGGGAACCGCCTCATTCAGAGCTCAATCGCAGCCCAATCAAGTCGCTACGCCGTCTTCAACGAAGTCTGGTTCCAGACCTCAGACTCCGAGGCAACCATCGACGCCCTGAAGGCCTTCGAGCCGGCCGAGCTGGTCAGTTCGAAGGCCGAATTGCTCCTCCAGCAGGAGGATCCGCTCGTCGCCGCTGGCTGGGAGGGCATTCTCGCGATCTCGTTCGGGGCGGTGCTGTTGCTGTCGGCGATCGGCTTCATCGTCTACTCGTACCTCACCGCTCAGCAGCGTGGCCTGGAGTTCGCGATCCTGCGTACCTTGGGCTTCTCGCGAGTCCAGGTCATCACCGTCGTGATGGTGGAGCAGGCATTCGTGATCGTCGCCGGGATGGGCCTCGGCACGATCGTCGGCCTCCGTATCGGCCGCCTGATGATGGACTTCCTCGGCACCGACGAACGGGGGCAGGATGTTATCCCGCCCTTCGTGCTCGATGTCTCGTGGCCACAGGTCTTCGTGGTCTGGGGCATCCTCGGGACGGTCTTCGCGGCGACGATTGCCGGAGTAGTGCTGCTGTACCTTCGGCTAGCCGTTCACCGCGCACTGCGCATCGGCGACGCATGACGGTCGAGGTTGGCGCAGCCCGCGGTACGGCTCTTGAGACTAGCGAGGACCGCGGTCAATTGGTCACAAGCCATTCACGCCACGAGAATGTCGTCACAAGCGGCGGCTGCCGCGGGAAGTAGTGGAAATGACCTCGGTGACTGCCGAACCCTCGTCCTACATCCACTGCGAAGATCTGTTCAAGATCTACAAGACCGAGGAGTTGGAGGTTGTGGCGCTCCGCGGGCTCGATCTCCGCGTCGAGCGCGGCGAGATGATGTCGATCGTTGGTGCATCCGGCTCCGGTAAGTCCACGCTGCTGAACATCCTCTCTGGCCTCGACCAGCCCTCGGCCGGTCGCATCACCGTCGGCGAGCGCGACCTGCTCACCGTCACCGACGACGACCTCGTCGACTATCGACGCGCCGACGTTGGCTTCGTCTGGCAGCAAACCAGCCGTAACCTGATCCCCTACCTCAACGCGCGCCAGAATATCGAGGTCCCAATGATCCTCGACGGCCGCTCCGGCAAAGCGGCACGCGAGCGTGCTGAACAGCTCCTCGACGAAGTCGGGCTCGCCGAGAAGGCCAACCGCAAGCCCAACGAGCTGTCCGGAGGCGAGCAGCAGCGTGTCGCGATCGGCGTCGCTCTGGCGAACAACCCCCCGCTACTCCTCGCGGACGAGCCGACTGGCGAGCTGGACAGCAAGACCGCCGACGAGGTGTTCCAGGTCTTCCGACGCCTCAACGAGACGATTGGCGTCACGATCGTGATCGTGACCCACGACCGCGAGATCACCACTCGGGTCGACCGCGTCGTCGCGATGCGAGACGGTCGTACGAGCACCGAGATCGTTCACTACGTGCAGTTCGCTCGAGGCGAAGGCGAAACCACCGAGGAGTTCGCCGTGGTCGATCGCACCGGCCGCCTCCAGATCCCGCAGGAGTACCTCGACGAACTCGGGATCGATCGGCGCGCTCGTGTGGAGATCGACCGCGACCACGTCGAGATCCGCCCTGAGAAGGCGAAGAACAGCGACCAGCCGGAGTGGAAGCGCTGGTGACTCAACCAGACGGACCGATGATTCAGGTCGACGATGTCGGTCGAGCCTTCCATACCGCCGGAACGACCGTGCACGCGGTACGCAACGTCTCCCTCGAAGCCGGGCGCGGCGAGTTCCTAGCGATCATCGGGCGCTCCGGCTCAGGTAAGACGACGCTGCTCAACATCATCGCGGGCCTGGACAAGCCGGATCAGGGCACGGTGATCGTCAACGGCGACGACATCACTCAATACGGCGACCGCGAGATGACGAATTTTCGTCGACACACGATTGGCTTCGTCTTCCAGTCCTTCGGCCTCCTGCCTCTGCTATCCGCCGCTGAGAACGTCGAACTGGCCCTCCGGATCGCCGGCGTCGGCATCCGCCAACGAGGCCGTCGAACCGACGAACTGCTCGAGGAAGTGGGACTCACCCATCGCGCGGGGCATCGTCCGTATGAACTGTCGGGTGGTGAGCAGCAGCGCGTCGCCGTCGCCCGAGCGTTGGCGAACGAACCGCCGCTGCTGATCGCGGACGAACCGACCGGTGAGCTCGATTCAGCAACCGGAGCGCAGATCTTTCAGCTGCTGCGGGACGTTGCGGCCTCCGGCGTCACCGTTGTCACGGCGACGCACGACCCGTTCGTCATCCAGCACGTGGACCGCGTCGTCGAGATGGATGACGGCGCACTGACTTCCTCTGGTTCCGACGACGGCCCAGCGCAACAGCCACGCGCCCGACCGGCCGGCAGTGCGCCATGCCACCCGGACGGCCGCCGCTAGGCCGCTGATATGCCGGTGGTGCACGTCATCGCAGCCCACGTCCGCCTGGACGCCGACACGGGAGCCCTCGAGGACGCGGCGCGTGCTGCGCAGGGTCTGTCCACGGCGCCCGGCGTCGAGGCGGCAGTCGTTGGCCGCTCCCCAAAACACTTGATCGCCGCCGTCTGGCTGCCGGACGCCGCCTCCCTCGAGCCATTCGCAGCATCCGAGCCGCACATGACCTTCGTAATGCGTGGCCTCGCCCCGGTCATCGTTGGCATGTGGAGCGCATCGATCACCTCTGACCGCCCAGCGCCGGCCGCACAGCCTGCGGCCCTCTGGGCTTTCTCAATCTCAGAAGCTGAAGGCATCTTCGAGTGGCAGGTCCAGCGCGCGCTCGACACGATCGGCGGCTTGCCCGGTGAAGCCTGGCTCGGACCGACCATCGAGGAACGCGAACGCGTCCGTGCTGGCGGCGTCGCCTTGCTCTCCTCGGAGGAGGTCGACGCGTTCCGCAGCCGCGCGGACGCCCTCGTCGGCGGTGAAATCGCGATCGAGGTGGCGTTCGCCGCGACCGTAGCCTCGGACTTGTCATGAGCGAACGCCGGCGTGAGCCCGACCCGCCGTTCCACAGCTCGCTGCGACCGCGCACACGCCCGCAGCGGCGCCGGCGCATCCCCAGGCCTCCACGCCTCGAACAGCGGCGCGCTGCGCTCAACCGCTTCACATTGATCTTCGGCGTGCTGGTCGGGCTATCCGCGATCGCGATTGCGGTGCTCAACGATCAGTCGAGCGACGACGGCGATAGCAGCGGTGTCGAGCCGCTGCTGGCGAGGGGCTTACGGTCCGTCGCTACGGCGTCGACACATCTGAGATCGGCGAAGCCTACTACACGGAGGCCACCGTGCGGCTGACGACGCTCGCCGGAAATTTTGACTTACTGTTTACTGACGTACGACTCCAGGACCCTGGGGCCCGCGAGCTTCGCTACGTCTTCACCGCGTCTAGCGATTCGATCGACGTGGCCCTGATCGATGAGGGCCTAGCCATCGCCTAGCGGCGAGACAGCACATTCCGCGATCAGTTCGTCTCGCTGGAGAATTCGACGGTTGCGTTTGAAACGGGCTGCCTGTGGCAGCAGCTAGCCACCGTTGAGCGGAACGTCTGACGTCTCGAGCCGGTAGATCACGTCGCCGTTGTCCCATTGCACCAGTTGGTGTGGCGCCTGGGTGTTGATCCACGCGCTGCGAATCGCGCGCCCGTTGCGCACGATCAGCCGCCACACCTCGAAGCTGCCGGCTGGCACCTCGATCGTCTCGATCGCTGGGGTCTGGATGTTCACCGTCTGCTGGGTGCGCTCGATCGGGTTCACCGAGACGTAGTTGAGGTCGAGTTCCTCGCTGAAATCGACCGTCCGCCACAACCAGAGCGACGACTCGTTGTCGTACGCGTTGTCGCGCAGATCAGACTCTCGCGTTTCGACATCGCCGTCGCGATCCAGCGTCGAGGTCAGCATCACACCGCCCTCGCCATCGTCGGCGTAGCTCCATTCGTAGCGATCGAGTTCCGAGGCGCCGTCATCATTCTCCTGAACGACTTCGCGCTGTGCGGCGAAGGGGGCGAAGGTCGCGGCATCGACCGTCAGGTTGATCTCATCCGTGCCCGGTGCGCGGCCCTCTTCCTCGCCGCCCTCGAATCGCTGTGTCAGCACGTAGCGCGTCCCTTCGAGGCGCGTCGAAAGCTCGAGGGTCAGCCCGATCGATTCGCCCTCGATGTCCACGAGCGCGTAGATGTAGCGCTCCCCATCGACCAGCGGGATCTGCGACACGATCGGCGACGTGGCTGGGCCAGGAGTACTACCGGAACACGCCGCCGCGAAGGTTGCCACCAGGACCACGATGAAGAGGACAAAGCCTGTACGCATCTGAATCGCTGCTACCCGCCGGTCAGTCCAGCGACCACCATGCGAGCACGGTCAATCGCGTCGTCAATCTGGTTCGTCGTGACATCGAGGTGCGTCACGAGGCGCAGCCGGTCGTACGTACCGCTACAGAGAACGCCCTGTTCGCGCAGCCCGGCCTGCAGCGCAGCGCCATCGATACCACTCAGCTCCAGAAACACCATGTTCGTGCCGACCGATGTGGGGTCGAGTTCGATGCCGGGCAGTTGCGCCAGCCCATCCGCCAGCCGCCGCGCGTTCGCATGGTCCTCGAACAGACGCTCAACGTGATGATCGAGGGCGTACTGCGCGGCCGCGGCCAGCACCCCGGACTGCCGCATCCCGCCCCCCAACTGTCGGCGAGTGGGACGGGCGCGCTCGATGAACTCCGCAGCACCGGTCAGCACTGAGCCAACCGGTGCACCAAGCCCCTTCGAGAAGCAAAACGAAACGCTGTCCGCCTGCTCCACGAGCGTGGCAGCGTCGGTTTCGAGGGCAGCAGCCGCATTGAAGATGCGCGCACCGTCCACGTGGACCGCGCCGCCCGCCTCGTGTGCGACATCCGCGATCGCTCTCATCTCGTTGGCCGGAATCGCGGCGCCGCCGCAGCGGTTCTGAGTGTTCTCCAGGCAGACCACGGTCGTCCGCGGGCCGCCCGTACGAATCGAGGCGCGCACGGCGTCAGGATCGATGCGGCCCTGAGCGTCGTTGGCTACCGTGCGGAGGCTGATGCCGCCGAGCGCCGGAGCGCCAACGCCCTCGTGGTGCAGGATATGGGATTCCGAGCCGACTAGCGCCTCGTCGCCGCGCCCGCAGTGGGTCAGCAGCGACAGGAGGTTGGCCATCGTCCCGCTCGGCACGAACACCGCAGCCTCTTTACCCAGAGCCTCAGCAGCCGCTGCCTCGAGCGCTCGCACACTGGGGTCGTCACCCAGCACGTCGTCGCCCAGTTCAGCGGTGATCATCGCCTCGAGCATGCCGGGGACCGGACGCGTAATGGTATCGGATCGAAGGTCGATCACATCGGACATCGTTGGCTCCGTGGGGTGTCGCGAGCGGCGCTCGGAGCGTAGCAGAGAGGTCGCTCAGCGGCTCATCGATCGGCGCTCCCAGGAGACATTCCATGCGGGTCCTCGTAAGCAGGCACCGCACTTATATCAGTCGCTGTCTGAGCGATCCCAGATCGTTTCCCAGCCCTCGGTGCCGCGGATCGCGCCGACCACTTCACCCTGTTCAAGGCGTACGGCCTCGGCGAATGCGGCCTCCACCTGCGACGCAGCTTCCTCGCCACCAAGCCCGAAAAAGCGGTCTTCTAGGTGCTGCCAGAGTCCGACGTTCTTCATCACCTGCACACTCTGGCGCCACTGAAACACGGTGATCTGCTCGGGAGCAGGCATACCGAGTCGTGCCTGCTCGAGGAACCGGTAGCGCTCGCGTCCGGAGTTCACCGGCGGTACCAAGCGGACGAACACCTCGCCCGCATCGTTCTGGCGTGCATCGACCAACAACCGTTGCTCGATGCGATCGAAGCGGATCACGAAGACGTCCGCCTGATCCACGACCTCCTGGAGCGCGGCGAGGTTGATCTCGTATTCGGCATCCATTCCACGATCCTACCGCACCACGATCGGTCGCGTGCGACCGATCGGTCCTCAATTCATCTGGTAGTTACGATCGAGGTAGGGGATGTTGATCAGCCCTGACATCTGCATGCCGAACACGATCAGCACCACTCCGCCGATCTGGGTCAACGTGTCGAGTTGCTGCTGCACCGAGTTCCCGAGGAATCCGACCGAAGCACCGATGAACGCGAACACGAGGGTGAATCCAACCACGAATACCAGTGAGTGGATGATGATCCGCCGTCGCGTCGCCGCGGTCTGCTCCGTCCCAACTACGGCCTCCCCGGCGATGTTCACCAGGTAGGCCGGCATCAGCGGCAGCACGCATGGTGACAAGAACGACACGGTCCCGCCGAAGAAGGCGATCAACGGACCAAGGCCACCGCCCACACCGCCACTGAGGTCTTCCTCCACCGACGCGGTCTGGTCGAAGAGGAATCCGAAACTCTGGAAGTACTGATTGAGGCGGCCGAACTCGCCGAGGAACATCAACGTTCCGACCACGATGAAGATCGCCCCACTGCCGATTACCAGCTTGCCCATGTGCGGCTGCAGGCGACGCAATCGAGGCGAGATCCAACCGAAGAACGCGGCGAACGCGATGAACCACATCCCGAGGCCCAGCGCGTAAAAGGTCAAGAGCAGCGCACCCTGTCCGGCTGTACCGGACGTCGCCGCCAGCGTCAGTACGACGCCGAGGATCGGGCCGATACACGGCGACCAAGCAACTGAGAACACGGCGCCCATCGCGAACGAGCGTGGATAGCCATCACTGGCGATCCCAAATAGCTTGCGGCCAGGACTCTTCGGAGGTGCCGTCGTGGCCACGGGGTCCCCTTCAGCAGATAGCGGTGGATTCAATCAGGCTTGCTCGGTCAGGAAATTGTCGACCGCTCGCGTCATTCGACGCGTGAGAACCGTCACCGAGGCCCCACGCCCCTCGCGCTCCGTCAGCGTCGTCAGCCGTTATCAGGACTCGATACCGAGCAGTTCACGGCGCGCCGCGTCGTAGTGCTCCTTCGCGCGCGCCTCGCGCCCCAGCAAGCCCTTGATTTGATCGGGCGGGATGCGCTCGCCCTCCAGCAGCAGCGCGTGCACCCGGTCGAGCTGCTGCTGCCAGCCAGCCAGCGCGTCGCGGTACTGCTGCTTTGCTTCGTCAGATGCCATGCGGTGAGTTTAGCAGCGGGCTCCAACGTCCATCCCGTTGTGGATACGGAGTTCGCGAACCTGACGGCTTCGTTCACAAAATATGGATACGCACACAACACTGTCGGACAACCTGATAAAGTGTCGCGCCGTGACCAAAGAGTGCTCAACGGTTCCCGGCATGGATGCCCTTGGCGGGGAGGGAACACATGGCTAGTAGCCCAGCGCTCGGGAAATTTACTCGACCGCATCCGGTCTCAGAACCGGCATTCCCAACGCTGCGCGATCAGGTGCCATTTCCGACGGCGATCAGCCGTCTCCCGGAAAACGAGGGACGCTTGCCTGAACCTCGGGTGAACTCGTCGTCTGGTGTGCAATGGGATCACGTGGCGGCCGGAGCCCTCGGTGGGTTCGGCGCAGGCTTCGGGTGCGCGGTCGCGCTGCTGGCATTCGCGCCCTAAGCGGGCGACCTCAGCAAGCGACCTGGCAGCTGCGTCATCTCGGCGTGGTGCTCAACAGCATCGTCTGAGCTAACGAGCACCATCGGCCCGTGGCCGTTAACCCAACAAGGGATCGCCATGGCGATCCCTTGTTGGTGTCGGACCAGTTGGTGTCGGACCAGTGGTAGCGCATACGGGATTCGAACCCGTGATCTCCGCCTTGAGAGGGCGGTGTCCTGGGCCGCTAGACGAATGCGCCACAGTGTCCGGACGGCATTGATGCTAGCGAACCAAGACGAGCACGCAAGTCGGGTCAGGTCGAAACCTCCGCTCCGCTACGATGCGCCCTGACGACCGCCGCATGCGGTAGCACTAGCGAAGGGCGACGCAATGGATCTCGGGATCATGATCGAGGGTCAGGAAGATTTGAACTGGGACCTCTGGCGACGCATCATCCGCACCACCGAGGACTCCGGTTTCGAGTCGCTCTGGCGCTCGGATCACTTCTTCTCGCTCTCCGGCCCAACCGACCGCGACACGCTCGAAACCTTTATCTCCTTCGTCCTCGTCGCCGAGGAATCGAAGCGCATCCGCTTCGGTCCGCTCGTCAGCTCGATGACGTTCCGTCATCCATCGCTGCTCGCACGCATGGCCGCGCAAATAGACGTGCTGAGCGGCGGCCGCTTCATCCTCGGGATGGGGGCCGGCTGGAACGTCCCCGAGCACGAGGCCTTCGGCCTGCCGTTCCCCAGCCTCGGCGAGCGGATGGACCGCCTCGAAGAAGGCGTGCAGATCGTGAAGGCGCTCTGGGCCGACGGCCCCGCATCGTTCGAGGGCGAGCACTTCCAGATCCGCGAGGCGAACTGCTACCCGAAGCCTGCTCAGTCGCCGCTCCCACTGCTGATCGGCGGACGCGGCGCACGGCGCACGCTCCGGACGGTCGCCCGCTACGCGAACGAATGGAACGTCGTCGGCGTCGACATCGCCGAGTACCAACGGCTTGCGGGCGTTCTCGCTGACCACTGCGCCGCGGTTGGTCGCGATCCCTCGGAGATCCGCCACACGCAGATGTCGGCCCCCGTGGTCGGACGGACAGACGCCGAGGTCAAAGCGCACCTCGCGAGGATCGCCGAGAAGATCCCTGCGCTCGGCGAAGGCGACCCAGACAAGGCGCTCAACGGTGTCAGGGAGCGAGGCTGGCTGGTCGGCTCGCCAGCGGAGATCGTCGACGAACTCGGTCGCCGCGAGGAGGCGGGCATCACCCGCACGATGCTTCAGCACCACGCCAATGACGACTTCGACACGGTGGAGTTGATCGCATCGGAAATCCTGCCGCAGGTCCAGACAGCGACTTGAGCCAGGCTCCTCGACAGCTAGACCGGATACTCCAGCTGCACCCGTCCTTCGTTCCCGAAGATCGGCTCGAAGGCGATCCCCGCCCGCGCGTAGACGCCGGGCGGGATCCCGAGGTCGGCGAGCCATAGCTCGCCTGCGTTCTCCCGCTTGAGCCCGACCTTCGGCAGGGCCAGCGTCAGGGTCCGAGTCGGCTGAACCGCGACCCCGAACGCTTCTCCGGTGTCGGTGATGACCCCGGATGGGACATCAAGCGACAACACCGGCACTCCGGCCGCGACCGCCGCGTGGCTTGCCCGGATCAGCGCCATCTGTCGCGCTCGCGGCGCGCCCTGCAGGCTGTACCCAATCACCGCATCGATCACCAGATTGGCCTCGGTAGCGTCGAACGCCTCGTCCCAGGTCAGCACCTCGGCGGGTGCCTGGCCCAGTATCAGGAACTGCTGTCCCAGCGCGCCGTCGGCCTCGGACGGCCGGCCGATCGAAACTAACGTGACGCGTGCACCGCGGTTCGCGAGGTGACGCGCGGCCGTGATGCCCCCGCCTCCATTTCTACCCGTGCCAGCCAGGACCAGGATCCGTTTCTCGCGCCAGTCAGCACCGAGCATATCCAGCGCTGTCAGTGCCAGCTCCGTGCCGGCGTGCTCCATCATCTGCAGCAGCGTCGGGCCGGACTCCTCTATGGCGATTCGATCGACCTCGCGCATCTCAGCCTCGGTCAGGCCGGGCACCGGGAACCCGGCCGTCGTCGAGAACCACTGTTGTTCGTCAATCGCGGTCACACGTCCTCCAAGCTCGACGGTCAATCTACCGAGGGATGAGCGGTCCCGCGCGGGCCCGCGTCCGCCCCGAGACCGTTAGCTCCCCAATTGATGCCGAGGAGGCGCGAACTTCATCCCTGTGTCAGCATGCCGCCTCGATGACTCAGTCCAGCGAGGGCGATCCGCCCGACGATCCACCGCAGCTCGATCCGGACGCGGACGAGCACTCGGCGAATCCCAGCGCCTGGTCACCGTTCCACCTCGATGGGTTCCGTTTCCTCTGGGGCGCCGCACTGTCGTGGGTGATGACCCGCGAGCTCCGTATTCTCGTCACCAGCGTCTGGCTCTTCGAGACCACCGGCTCGGCCGCCCAACTCGCGCTGATCGGCGCGGTTCAGCTCGTCGTACAGATCCCAGCGCTGCTCTGGGGCGGCACGCTCGCTGATCGCGTCGACCGACGCAAGATGCTGGTAGCCACCCAGGCGGTCTCCGTCGCACTAATGATCGTGATGGGCCTGCTCGATGCGGGCGGCCAGCTCTTGCCGTGGCACGTCTACGTCGCGATCGCGGCCATGGCATCGACCAACATCATGGGCAGCCCCGCTCAGGGCGCTCTGTTGCCCTCGGTAATCCCCGAGCGCTGGCTCGTCCAGGGCGTTGTCATCCAGACGGTGACTCAGCAGGCGATCTCCGTGATCGCACCCCTGCTCTTCGTCCTGATCGCCGAATTCGTGAACCTCACTGCCACGTTCTTCCTCACCGCCGCACTGGCGGTGCCAGCGCTCATCCTCCCGCTGTTGATCCGAGTGCGCTTCCAGCCCCCTCTTATGCGCGAGGAGGGATCGACCGCCAAACGCACGTGGGATGGGCTAAAATTCGTACGCTGGCACCGGCTGCTGCCTGGACTGTACATCCTCGATGCCGGGATCACCGTCTTCAGCTTCTATCGCCAGCTGTTCCCCCTCTTCGCCCGAGAGCTCTACGGCGGTGGCGCCGGGGCTACCGGCCTGCTGACAGCCGCGAACTCCTTCGGCGGAATCGGCGGGACGCTGCTCGTGCTAGCGCTGCGCAACTACCGTTCGAAGGGGATGCTCGTCCTCTACGCAACGATCGTCTACGCGCTGCTGTTATTCCCGCTGGCCTTCGCGAGACAGCTCTGGATCGGCCTGTTCCTGATCGGCGGCCTCGGCGCGATGGATGGCATCAGCGTCGCGATGCGCCAGTCGATCCTGCAACTCACCACCCCAAACCAGATGCGAGGCCGCGCTGTCGCGCTGCAGGTGCTCGCCGCTCAGACCGCGAACAACCTCGGAACGCTCGAGGTGGGCTTCCTCACGGCGGCTGCCGGGCTCTCGTTCACGCTCACCTTCGGCGGCGCAGCCGCGCTGCTGTTCACATTGGGTGCGTGGCGCCTCGTGCCGGGCATCCGCAAATATCGATATCCCTGAGGCCGATAACCGAGGTCCCATGTCGCGCGATTCGAGAACCGCAAGTGCCGATCGCTGTCCGCGTGCTAGGTGTACTGACTACACACCTACGAGACAGCTGATCGCGGAGGGACCTCCAGCGGGACTGGGAAGTCTGAAAGCCCCAGAACACGAAGGAGGTCCCGATGTCCGATCCCAAAGCTCCGCCACACCGGATGCGTTTCTCGTACGAGTCACGCTGTCGCGCGGCCTCACTGATACTCAATGATGAGCCGGTCCCGGTGGCTGTACCGAGGATGAGCACCGCGGGACAGGCCGCGGTGCTCATCCTCGGTGCAGTCGCAAATATCTCCCACTACCTCGATGGTCATTCGACGTCGGAGAATCCGGCAACCGCGCTCGTCCAGACTGGCGTTGCGCCCTCTAAAGTGACGCCCTCCTCAATCGAGGAGGGCGCCAACCCTGAGCCGCTGGCGACGATCGACATCCTGCCGCCGCCTGGTCCCGGGACCTTGTTCGACCCGGTGTTCAACTCACACACGGTCGCGCCCGGCGACGTTCTCTACAGCATCGCCGCGCGCTGTAGCACGACGACGCAAGTCCTCATCGAGCTCAATGCAATCGAGGATCCCAACCGCATCGAAGTCGGTCAGGTCATCGCGTCACCCGAACCAGCACCCGAGTCATAGCCACCCGCGTCACGTTGGCCCCGCAGGTAGGGCCCCGAGCCGCGCCGTGAACCACGCTCGCTCGGCAGACTTGAGGAGCGCCCTCGGCGCCCTAGTCTTGCTTGCGTTCGACCGAGATGACACCTCGGACCGCGTCCAGCGCGGAGATCAGGCGGACGAACTGCGCGCCACCCTCGGTCTCCAGCGTCAGTTCGAGGGTCGTCGTTCGGTCATCGTGCTCGTGCGTGAGCACGCCGACCATGTTCACACCAGCGGTAGCCGCGATCGTCGACACGTCGCGTAACAGCCCGACGCGGTCCCAGGCGTGGACCTCCACGCGTGCCGCGTAGGTATCGGCGTTGGGGCCCCAGTCACAATCGAGCAGCCGCTCCGGCTCGGCGACCCGCCCGACGTTTCGGCAGGTCCGGCGGTGCACCGTGATGCCACCATCTCGCGTCGTGAAACCCACGATCTGGTCGCCGAGCAGCGGGCTGCAGCATTTCGCGAGCACCACGTGTAGCCCGACAGTTCCCAGGACGCGCACACCCGGCGTACCGCCGACCTTGATCGTCGACGGCGCAAACTCTGACTGCGGAGTTGCTGGTGAGTGCTCCGCCAACTCGTTGGCCACATGCTGCGAGGAGAGATCGCCGGACCCGATCGCCGCGTAGACGTCCTCCATCGACCCGAGCTTGAACCGTTCCCACAGCTTCACCGGCACGCGATCGATCGCAAGCCGCTTCATCTCGCGTTCGAACTGCTCGCGTCCGCGCTCAACGTTCTCGCTGCGCTGCTGGCGGCGGAACCACTGGCGTACCTTCTGCCGCGAGTGACTGGATCCCAGGTAGCCGAGCCCCGGGAGCAGCCAATCGCGCGTCGGCCCCTTTTGCGTCCGGCTGCGGAGGATCTCGACGACATCACCGTTCTGCAGTTCGGTGCTAAGCGGTACCAGCTTGCCGTTCAGCTTCGCGCCTGCGCAAGCGTGACCAAGGTCCGTATGCACCCGATACGCGAAGTCGATCGGCGTGGAACCGCGAGGCAGCACCTGAACATCCCCTCGCGGGGTATTCACGAACACCTGGTCCGCAAACACGTCGGTCTTCACCGACTCCAGGAAGTCTTCGGCACCCTCCTGCTGCCACTCGATCAGATGGCGCAGCCATGACATGCGCTCCTCGTACTGGAGGTCGCGCTTCGAGGGTTCGCTCTTGTATTGCCAGTGGGCGGCGACGCCGTACTCTGCGATTTCGTGCATTTCGAACGTGCGGATTTGCACCTCGAACGGCCGCGTGCCCGGTCCCAAGACCGAGGTGTGCAGAGACTGATACAGCGACTCCTTCGGACTGGCTATGTAGTCATCGAAGGCGTTCGGGATCGGACGCCACGTCTGGTGCACGACGCCGAGGGCCGCGTAGCAATCCGAAATGTTGCCCACCAACACCCGCAGCGCCAGCAGGTCGTGGATCTGGTCGAAGGTCTTGCCGTCGCGCGTGTAGCGCTGCTCCTTCTCGTAGATCGAGTAGAGATGCTTCGCTCGCCCCTGGACCTCGGCCTCGATGCCCGCCTCGACGAGGGTCCCGCGTAGTTCGGTCTCGACGCGACGGATGTAGCGCTCCCGCTCGCTGCGCTTCGAGGCCAGCGTCGAGGCGACTCGCCGGTACTGCTCCGGCTCCAGATAGCGGAACGCCAGATCCTCCAGCTCCCACTTGAACTGCCAGACGCCAAGGCGCGCGGCGAGCGGGGCGTAGATATCGCGCGTCTCCTGCGCGATCACCCGTTGTCGATCCGGCGCCAGATGCTGCAGGGTGCGCATGTTGTGGAGGCGGTCGGCCAACTTGATGATCACGACGCGTACGTCCTCGGCCATTGCCAGGAACATCTTGCGCAGCGTCTCCGCGTCGGCGTTCTGCTCCTCGACCAGCGGCATCTGGTCGATCTTGGTCGCACCCTCGACGAGGCGTGCGACCTCGAGACCGAAGCGCTCGCTGAGTTCCTCGGTGCTGATGTTGCAGTCCTCGACCACGTCGTGCAGCAGTCCGGCCTCGATCGTCGACGCGTCCATCTTCAGATCGGCCAGCATCGCGGTCACGGCCAGCGGATGTGTCACGTACGGCTCACCGGACCGGCGGAGCTGCCCCTCGTGGGCCTCGATCGCGAAATCCATCGCGCTCGCGATCGAAGTGACACGCTCAACCGGCAGGTAGGACTCGACAGAATCGAGGAGGTTACGGGCGTCCGACGCCACAGCCTTGACAGCGACCATCTTCCACTAAGTTTAGCATGCCCGAAATCGGCTCGGTCAGTGGAGAACGCCCGAACATCGCCCTGAACATGGGACGAAACCGCCCAGCGTGCCCGGGTCGCCGAGCAGACACGTGACCCGAGTTCCCTCGTACCGACATGCTCTCTAAACTCGTGCGATGGCTGACCTACAGGCCCCCCGAGGTATGCACGACGTCCTCCCGGAGGACGCGCCACTCTGGCAGCTCATCCGCGACGCCGCCCAACGGGTCGCCGAGCGGTACGACTACCACCAGATCACGACACCGATCGTCGAGGACACGCGCGTCTTCCTGCGCGCCGTCGGCGAAGACTCCGACATCGGCTCGAAAGAGATGTACGCCTTCGAGGACCGCGGTGGCGACTCGATCGCGCTCCGTCCGGAAGGCACGGCCGGTGTCGTTCGTTCGTATGTCGAACACGGAATGGCAAGTCGCCCGCACCCGCTCCGCCTCTGGTACCTCGGCCCTTTCTTCCGTTACGACCGCCCGCAGGCCGGGCGCTACCGTCAGCTCAACCAGTTCGGCGTCGAATTGATCGGCGATTCCACCCCGGCAGCCGATGCCGAGGTGATCGACCTCCAACGCGCCTTCTACGCCGAACTCGGCCTGACCGACCTCACCCTCCGCATCAACTCGATCGGCACTCCCGCCACGCGCGAACGTTATGTCGAGGCGCTGCGCGAACACCTCCGCCCGCACGCCGCTTCACTCTCCGCCGACTCCCAGCGCCGCCTCGACGACAACGTCCTCCGCGTCCTCGATTCGAAGGACGACGCCAACAATGAGGCCGTGCTGAACGCCCCGGCCATCCTCGACCACCTCGACCCCGAGGACCTCGCCCACTTCGATGCGGTCCGCGCGTACCTCGATGCGCTCGACATCACTTACACCGTCGACCCGCGGATCGTCCGCGGCCTCGACTACTACACACACACTGTCTGGGAGTTCGAACCCGCGAACGCCGGCGGCCAGTCGACCGTTGGTGCTGGCGGCCGCTACGACGGCCTCGTCGAAATGATCGGCGGCCAGGGCACCCCCGCCGTCGGTTTCGGCACCGGCATCGAACGGATCGCCCTCAACCTTCGCGAGCACATCTACCCGGACGGCCTCGAGGCGAGACCGATCGACCTCGCGATGGTCGCGCTCGGCGAAGCCGGTCCCGCCGCCGCCCTCCGCCTCGCCGCCCAGCTCCGCGCCAAGGGCTTCCGCGTCCGCAACGCCACCCCCGGCCGCTCGATGAAGGCGCAACTTCGCAGCGCCAACCGCGCCAACGCGCGCTACGCCGCCATCCTCGGCGACAGCGAGGCGACCGAAGGCGTCGCCCAGCTCAAGCCGCTGCTCGTCGAAGGCGACCAGCGCACGCTGCCGCTGGCAGACATCCCGGACGCCCTCCGAGCGAACTGAGCCTCACGTCGCCTCTATCAGGAGAGTTGCATAACACTGTCTCTCGATGCTCTGGTTGCTCCCATGCAGGACAACCCCGCTGACTTACAAGATCCGCAACCTCGATTGTCGGCCGAGACCGAAGCAGTCATCCGTGCGTTGCGGCTCTACAGCCAACCATATGCCGATCTCTTCGAATCGATCGGCCGGACTCTGGAGGAGCCTCTACTCCCAGCTTGGCGGCGCATCGTGGCTCATTTCGGTCGCGAACTGACAACTGGGCTCCCGACCGTCTTGCTCGGCTCCTCAGTCGTTACCCGTCCGATCGATCGACGGCCCGCCGCTGGTGCGTCAACCCTGACGCTGGCGGCGAGGAGCGATTCCGACGAGAACGAAGAACAACATCAACCGGCCAGAATCGCGCAGATGGTTTCGGAGTTGACCGGCGTGCCCCTCGACGGGCTACACCGATCGAGGTACGTGGTCGCCTTCATGGACGTGCACGACTGGTTCCAAGAGCGGACGCACCAGCGTCGCTATTCGGGAGAGGAAAGTGATGACCATGCGGGCTACCGCCCTCACCTCCGAGGCGCAACAACCGCCCGAGGTCGGCTACCCGTCCCCCGAAGCGCCGCGCCCCGCCGCAACCGGCTGCCGCTCCTCGGCCGCCGGCCCCGAAACATTCGACGCCCTGCCATGGTCCGAGGGCCCATCCGCCACCGGTAGCGTCGGCTTCGTCGCGAAGATGAAGAACGTCGAACCAAACGCGGCCATGATCGCCAGCAGCGTGAACCCAAACTCATAGGAACCAGTCCGGTCGTACGAAATCCCCGCGATCACCGGCCCGGCGATCATTCCCGTCATCATCACCAGCGATGAGAACCCCATAATCGTCCCGAACGACTGCCGCCCGAAGTAGTCCGCACGCATCGCCTGGATCAGCGGACCGCGCGTGCCCATCGCCAGCCCGTTGATCACCACGAAACCCGTGATCATCAGCCCGTTAGTCGCATACGCCAACAGGATCAGCGCCACCGAATGGCCGAACAGCGCGATCACGATCGTCAGCCGCTTGTTGACCCGGTCGCCCAGCAGCCCGCCGATGAACGTCTGCCCAATCACCATCGCGATCGTCATCACCATAATCATGGTCGCCGCATAGCTCAGCGAATAACCGAGCTCCTCGACGTGGGCCACGAAGTGCACCATCACCGCGCCGAGCACCAACAACGAGGCGCCATGACCGAGCGCTATGCACCAGAACGCCCGGGTGCGCAACGCCTGCCGCGCCGTGAACCCGGGCTCGACCGGCGCCTCCTCCGAGGTCACCGCCACCCCATCGGGCCGCATCCCGTAGTCCTCCGGGCGGTGCCGCACCAACATTGACAGCGGGAGCCCTATCACCAGCACCAGCACACCGGAGAGGATCGCCGTCTGGCGCCACCCGATCGACTCGAGCATCGCGACCACGCCCGGCTGCACCAGGCCGCCGGCCGCGAAGCCCATCGAGACCATCGCCAGTGCAAACGCCCGCCGCGTGTTGAACCAGTTCACGACGGCCACGGTCACCGGCAGGAACGACCCCAGCGCCGATCCGAGTGCGATCAGCAGGAATGCCCCGTAGAACGTCGCAATCGAGTTAACCTGGCTGAACGCGAAGAACCCGAGGGCAAAGATCACCACCCCAGTGCTCATCACCTTGCGAGGCCCGAACCGATCGATCGCCCAGCCTTCGACCGGTCCGAGTAGCCCGCTCTCGACACGCTGCAACGCGAACGCCAGCGCGAACGTCGTCCGACTCCAGCCGAACTCGTCCTCCAACAGCACCACGTAGGCACCGAACGAGTGGAACACCAGCGCGCCATTCGCCGTGTTCACAATGAACCCGGCACCGACGATCCACCACCCGTAGAACACCCGCGACGCGACGGCGGCCGGCCCTCGAGACTCTGTCGTCACGCCCGTCGTCCTTCGCACGCTCGGATCTGGTTCGTCCCGATATCGGCAGCGTGATACTAACGCGCCCGGCCGACCGACGAAGCTCCCTCGTCACGATGCCGACCCGGCCGCCATGCGATCAACGAGGCGGCCACCGACAGCACCACGACCAACCCCCCGACGCGGAACGTGTCTCGGAACGCCGCGACGTGAGCCGGAGTCTCGGCAGCGACCTCGGAGAGACCCTCGGCCAGGAGCCGCGCCGTGTGCGAATCGGAGCGAGTCGCGAACAGAGCAGTGAACGCCGCCACGGAAAGCACGAGGCCCATGCTCGCCCCAAGGTTCAATGCACCCGAAGCGGTACCAAACCGGGTCTGCGGAACGCTGTTGAAGACCATCGTCCGCGCCGCGGCACGCAGCGCCCCCTGACCGACGCCCGCGAGCGCCAGCGGCACCGTCGCCGCCACCAGCGTCGAAGCCGCGTCGAGTGTGCTCATCCAGATCACCGCCACTGCCATCGCGATGCTCGCCACCGTGACCACGCGTTGCGGCGGCACTCGGTCGGCCACCCGGCCGGCCACAGGTGCCGCCACGGCGCCGCAGACCCCCTGGACGCCGAGCATGAATCCGAGGGTGGCGGCTCCTCGTCCGAGCACCTCCGCGACGAAGAACGGGAAGATGAAAAAGATCACGAACGACCCGAGCGAGTTGAGCAGCATCGTCACGAACGCCACTGCGAACGGACGGCGTCGAAAGAGCGCGAGATCGAGCACGGGCCAGGGAGCCCGCAGCTCGACGTGGACGAAGGCGGCTCCAGCGACCAGTGTGACTGCCAGTAACAGCAACGCCGGTGCCAGGCCCACACCCGAGGCCCGGAGCAGATTGAGGCCGACCAGCAGCGATCCGATCGCGACCGCCAGTGCCAGCGCACCTCGGAGGTCGAATCGCGACTCGATGCGGGCCCTAATCGCCCGAGGCTGATTGTCATCGAGCACGACGAACGCCAGCAGCAGCGCGGCGACAAGGAACGGGATTCGCGCGAAGAAAATCACCGGCCAGCCGAACGAGGCCACCAACAGTCCGCCCGCAAACCCCGAGGCCACGCCACCGAATGCCTGAGTGCCGCCGATCAGCCCAAGGGCGCGCCCACGCTCACCAGCCGAGAACGCGCTGGCGACGATCGCGGGGCCGACCGACAAGACAGCCGCGCTCGCGAATCCCTGCACCACCCGCAGCCCCACCAACACCACGAGGTTCGGCGCCAGCCCCAGCAGCAGCATCGCGACCGCGTAGACCAGGAGGCCCCATCGAAACAGGCGCGCGAGGCCAAAGCGGTCACCCGCGCTGCCCATGCTCACGCCCAGCGCCGTGCCAGTCGTGACGAACGCGATGATGATCCACTGCAACGAAGCCAGGTCGGTGTCGAACGCGGCCGCGATCGTCGGCAGTGCGACATTCACCGTGGTATCGAGCGCCGAGGCGAACAGGCCCAGCGAGACGCATCCCGCGATCAACCATCGACGCCGATCGGCAGTTGCTGCGCTCATGTGCGGGGCACCTTAGCGCATGCCACCGACTGCTGGTCTGCTCGCCCAACCCCGCGCTAGCAATCGGAATCCCCGAGGGCCCTACACCGCTCCGCTGCTACCCTGATGCGATGCTCGAACGACTGGCCGAAATCGAAGCTCGCTATCAGGAGCTGACCGATCTCCTCTCCGATCCGGGGGTCCTCGCCAACCACCGCAAGATCGAGGAGATCGGACGTGAACGCGCCAGTTTGCAGGTGGTCGTCAACCTCTTTCGTGCGTACCGGGAGAAGGACGACGCGCTGACCGACGCGCGCGCGCTCCTCGAAGACGACGACGACGAGATGCGCCAGCTCGGCCATGACGAAGAGCAGCGTCTCGCGCCCGAACTCGAGGACCTCGAGCAGCAGCTCAAGGTCGCGCTGCTTCCCAAGGATCCGGCCGACGAGCGGAACGTCATCGTCGAGATTCGCTCAGGCGCCGGTGGCGATGAAGCCGGACTATTCGCCTCGGACCTGTTCCGCATGTACCAGCGCTACGCCGAACGCCAGAGCTGGCAGGTCGAGGTGCTCAACACCTCCGCCGCGCACTCCGGCGGCTACAAAGAGATCACCTTCGAGTTGAACGGCCAGGGTGCCTTCTCGCGGCTCAAGTACGAATCGGGCGTGCACCGTGTGCAGCGTGTCCCCGAGACCGAGTCGCAGGGTCGCGTCCACACGTCGACCGCGACGGTAGCGGTACTCCCTGAGGTCGACGACATCGACGTCGAGATCGATTGGAACGAGGTTCGCATCGACATCTTCCACGCGGGCGGCGCGGGCGGTCAGAACGTGAACAAGGTCGCGACCGCCGTCCGCATGACCCATGTGCCTTCGAACATCGTCGTCATCTGCCAGGACGAGCGATCGCAGGCGAAGAATCGCGCCCGTGCCACCTCGGTACTGCGTGCCCGCATCTACGACATGGAGCGCGCGAAACGCGATGCCGAGGAATCCGCCACCCGCCGTTCGCTTGTCGGTAGCGGCGCGAGCGCCGAGAAGATCCGCAC
>Ga0114999_10003159_pt1 | contig 20943 bp, 29 predicted proteins | sample ArcticOcean_MG_C_3_FD_89820 | JGI IMG/M metagenome (GOLD analysis project Ga0114999, IMG submission 89820) | Marine microbial communities from western Arctic Ocean - ArcticOcean_MG_CB8_126 | ecosystem: Environmental > Aquatic > Marine > Oceanic | place: Arctic Ocean: Canada Basin | collected...
TAAAAGAGAAGAAGATGAGAAGAAATAATTAAAGGAACTCTTGTTCCCTTATTATTTTTTCTTGCAGCGTATACCCCACCTCAGAATACTATCGTATTCCTTGTTGGGTTTCTTTTTCCCTTTTCTTTTTATTTTTTTTTTGATTCGTATAAATGCTATCGCATTATCTACTCATCTCTTATGTGAATGTCTAACATATTACTTAGGTAAAGCATATTTATGTTGCAAAATTTTATTATGTTATGTATATTTGATACCGCTAACAATAAAAGAAGAGTTATAATGTTATTATCCAAAAAAAATATATTTAAAGATAACCTGTATCTAAAAAAGATATGGGATATACTTGTATTAGGCAGGGTTGCTATTTTATTAAATCTTTATAACTCAGTTAGCACTAAAATAAAAATTCTAATTAGAGCAGCCTTGCCAATATGAGTAAGAAAAAAAAATCATATAAGGCAAAATATAAAGGTGTCAGATATATAGCTAAAGCATTAGTTAAATATCAGCGTGGTAGATATAAGAACTATAATTCAGCACTACCCGATGCAAGAATATTTTTTAATGAAATAAAATCTAGCGGACAAAAGGTTAAATTATCTAGTATATGGAATTTAAGTCGTAATAGAAAATCAAATATATCTTCTAAATCTAAAAAAGGGAATATTCCTAAAATAGATAAGAATCTACTTGCAAAATCATTTTTCTTTGAATTAGTAGATTATCCCACTTGGATAGCAAGGTGCTCAAATGATATTTTTTTTATAAGTAAACTAATACCTATATCTAAAAAAGAAATTCAAGGAGGTTCAATAATAACTTACGAAGAGTATTTTGCACCATTTGTAAATTTTATAAATGGGATGAAATCATTAACATCACCTGAAGAAAATAGATACGAAACAGATTGGTTAATAACTTGTACAGAGCCAACTGAGAATCCTGCTACTAAAAGATGGGAATCAAAAATAATAACAGTAGATTCAGATGGTAACGAATTTGATTATGGTTTTAATCCTAATAATCCTAATATTATTGCGACAAAACCAACTCTATCGGGAACTATAAAAACTCCTGAACCTGCAACTCCTGAACCTGCAACTCCTAAACCCGTAACTCCCGAACCTGTAATAATAAATCAACCTCAAAATGCAGAAAGAGTAAAAGAAATAAGAGGTTTAATTTCAGATTTAAGACAAGATGTAAAAGATGGATTTATATCAAAGGAAGATTATTCTAAATATGTAAAAGAATTAACTTCTAAATTAGATAAGGGTGGTATTTTATAAATAGTTAGTATGATTAAATATGCAAAATTAGAATGTACGGTAAATGAATATGATGATTTACAGAAAGTTCAAAGGGCAAATAAGAATCCTTTAAAAGAACAATTTATAGGTTCAAGAAGAAAGTTGTATAATTCAAATAACATGATTGGTACAATTAGTTCATTTAAAAACTTAGAATTAGGTGCTTTAAGTCAACCACAATTTAATGCATTTCTTGGTGCTTTTAATAAACAACTATTTAGGCAATTTGCAAAAAATTCAAATCTATATAACATTCATATAGATTTTGAAGGAGCATCAAGAGAAAAGAGTTATGATAATTGGGAAAATTTAAAAAAAGGCGAATACTTTTATAACTTAGATTTAAAAAGTGCTTATTGGCAAGTTGCAAATAAGCTAGGTTATTTGAATGATAAAATGTATGATAAGTATATACACTCAGATGAATATAAAATGGCTAAGAGACTCTGTATATCATTCCTTGCTAGACAAAACTATATGATTTACTATATAAACGATAAAGAATTTCAAGTAAACTGCGATATAAGCGTTTTTAAGAAGGTTTATGAAAATATTCGATATTATTTATACTCTACAATTACAGGTTGCATAAATGAAAAGTTATGTTGGTTAGAATATAATATTGATGGTATTTCTATAACTGCAAATGAATTAGATTATGTTAAAAAATATATGAACGATAATGATTTGCAATATAAAATAACAGAATGTAGAAAAGTAGATAATACAAAATATCTTTATGGAAGTAAAGAGCGTAAATTTAGAAACCGATAAACAAATAAAGTATGAAAGAAAAAATCAGTAAAATCAAAACTAGTAAATTTTCAAATGAATGGACTAATCCAAGTGGAGGTACAACATTTTATTTTGATATAATATTTGAAAATGGAGAAACGGGTTCAATTGGAACTACAGATATGAACTCAGATAAAATTAAAGTAGGTTCAGAAGTAAGTTATACTATCGTTAACAATAAAATAAAAATAACACCAATGTCTATACCTACGAAACAAGTTGCATCATCAAATAAATATAATAACTACAGTAAAACAAAGGGTAATTCACATCAACAATTTTTAGGATATGCTTGGTCTTATGCAAAAGATTTTGTTATTGCAGGTAAAACTATGAACGATGTTGAAGAGCTTAACCAAGTTGCAAGATATATATATGAGCAAATAGGTGAAATGATAGATAATAAATAATAAATAAAACAAATAAAGTATGAGTAGTTTAATTTCAATTTCAGTAAAAGGTAAAGACGGTAATTATAAGTCTTACACAATTAGCGTTTCAAACGAAACAAATAAATTTGGTCAAAATGTATCTATGTATATTGAGCAAACGCAAGAGGAACGTGAGCAAAAAAAACCAAGAACATATATTGGTAATGGAAAAGTCATTTGGACTGATGGGATTATTAAAACCGCAGAAAGAAATGATGTAGCCACAGATTTTGCAGATAATTCAGACGAATAGATAATATTTGTTTATGGTAATTGCTTAACAAGCAATAAGTTAAAGGATATATACACATCTTTAAGTTTATTGCTTGTTTTTTTATTACAACTATTGTATATTTGTGCAACACAAAAGAAATAAACAAGATGAAAGAATTATTTAAAGTAGTAACAGTAGACCAATGGGGGTTATCGGTAGAACAAGAAGATGGTTTTGAAACATTTAAAGATGCAGACCAAGAAGCAAAGGAATGCATATCAAGATGGGGTGATGATGGTCAAGACTTTTGGGTTGAAACTTATGTTCAAGAAAAACCAAAAGAGATAAAGGTTAGGTATTATAACAACAATGCAGTAGATGGTTGGGAAGATATGTTTCCATCTTATGAGTGATACAATTAAAAATAATTAAAAGTTATGACAAATCAAAAATCAATTACCAATTTCATGTATTTTGGACACAATTACCCATCAGATTTTATTTCCCAAGTATGGGGAGAGGGGATAGCAAATCACCTACAATCAAAATTCCACTCAATGTATGAGCGTAAAGGTACGTTAGCATTCTTTAGTTGGTTCATGGAATTAGATGGTGGAAATCAGGAAATGTTAACAACATGGATTAATAAGAACTATAAAGCCTTTAGTTAATTATGAGTATTCAAGAATGGCATTGGATAGAGTATGTGGAAACAGGCTATGTTAATGTTAAAATATTAAAAGAAATAGTAGAAATAATTAAATCAGGTAAAGTATTATCAGATAAACATCTTTCTATTTACGAAACACATAGCATTCAAATAGAGGCTATGCTTAAAAAGTAAAAATATGGTATTGCAATTGAATCCTATGATTCCAATTACTAGGGAAAGTGATAAAATGGAAGGTTATGCATTTTTAATAATTGACTATTCTCAGGAGCATAATATTTTATTTACCTGTGCTATGGATAATGGAGAAATTTGGACACTAAGCAATCAAGAAATAAGATTTTGCAAGAATATATCATTAGATAGAAAATTAAAATAATATAAACAAATATAGTATGGCATTAAATTGGGATGTAAGAGAAGTTAAAAATTACAAGAAAGTAGTTTACAAAAAAGTTAAATCAGATAATGGAGAAGACGAAATCTTTGAAATTAATAAATATCCAAATAGAATAATTTGGTCTACAATGGGTATAGGTATGTCTGAGATAACTCAAGATAATTATATTCAATTTTATAACAGATTAAAATTATTTGAAGATGCTTTTGGTTGTGATTATAAAACTGTAAGACAAAAAAGAGTAAAAGATTTCACACCACTTAAAGAAATTCAAAAAATGATTGGACTAAAAGTTAATGTTTCTCCTTTATCAACGAATAAGTTTTTAAAGATGTTTAAAGAATTTTATTAATTATTTAATATGGACTTTAAGGAATGGTTAGAAAGTACAGGAAGAAGCTTAAAACAAGTAGATAGAGACACTTTGCTTGTTATGCAGGAATATTTAGATTTCAATGAAGGTAAATCTCAAAAAAGTCTTTTTAATAATGTATTTGAATATAAAATAGAAAGTAAAGATTTATTTAAAAAAGAATTAAGTATAATGGTTAATAGTGATGTAGAGAAAGCTGAATTAAAAGAGTTGCAAAAAGAATTAAAAAAAGACGAAGAAGATGGTCTGCTTTTAATTGGCGAACCTTTTTACATTGAAGATAATAAGTTATTTATTGATAGATATAAAATAGAAATTGCAACTAATCTAAAGGGTTTAGCTAAAAGTATTATAAACGAAAAATATAAGCAGAGGATTGATTTAGATAATGTTTTTTATTTAAAAGAAGATTTTATAGGTAATGATGTTTACAAGGATATTTATTGTATAAATTCCTATGGTGTCAGATTTCAAGTTCAATTAAATGATATATTAGATAAACTTAAAAAAATACCTTTTGAATAATGATTACTATAAATTCAAATAAAATACACAAACATAAATTTCAATATTTATGTACGTTTATATCATATCAAAATTATCAACCCGCAGTTGTTAATGAATTAAGATGCAAAATATGCAACAAACAAAAATTAGAAATAATCAAAAATAGATAAAATGAATAAAATATTAAAAGAAATTCCTTTAGAACAATGTATAGGTATCTTACAAAAGATGCAAAACTTAAACTTAAATAAAGTTTATCTAAGTTCTTCTAAAGGTTTATATAGTATGTATATACTACCATGTGATAAAGTAAACATCTTTATTACAAAATCTGAGTTGCAAAAAAGAATAATAAATAACAACTAACTAAATAAAAATTACTAATGATTAGCGATTTAATAAGTATAAAAGTAATGGATAATATATTTAAAGAATGTAAACTTAAATTATCTAATAACTCTATGCAGCTATATCAAAACATTTTACAACATTCATTTTCAGATAAAGAAGAGACAATTGGAAATCTAAATGCTTTTAAATTTAACATTAAAGATATACCTAACTATAAAAAATATCTTAATCAATTTATTGAGTTGCAAAAATCTGATTTAATAGAAATAAATGAAACTTATGTTTTATTTAAAAATAGGTGGCAACCTCATATTAATATTTCAAGAATGATTATGATTAAAAATGACAATTGTAGTGCTTCTAAATATTTAGATGAAATGTTAAAGAGTCAACAATTAATAGAATTAGTGGCAATGAAATTAAAAATTAAATTAGAAGAAGTAAATCAATTAATGATAATGTTTTTTAAAGAACAAGATGGAATAGGTAAAACTTATTCTAATGAAAGTGAGTGTCGTAAACATTTTATTTATTGGAGTCAATTTAATCAGAAGAAAATTGTAAAAAATAAAGTAATAAGTAAATCTAAAATATTAGGTGTAAAATGAAATATAATAAAAAAGAAGAAAGTCTTTTAGCATACAATGATATTGTTCCACCAAATGATAAAGATTTAGAAAATGCAGTTTTGGGTATGATATTGATAGAACCCGACTCTATTTATAGAGTCGCTAACCAACTAAAACCCGAATTGTTTTTTTATGATGAAAATCAAAAGGTTTGTGAACTAATTATACAACTATATAATGATAGAAAGCCAATTGACTTACTAACCGTTACACAGAAGTCTTTTGAAAATAATTACAATGCAATTGCCTCACCATATTTTATATCTACTTTAACTAATAAAGTATCAGGCAGCACTAATTTAGACTATTACTTACTTTTACTTCAGCAATATGCTTTAAAAAGATTAATGATACAATCGTGCTCAAAAGGTATTCGTGGCGGTTATGATAAAACGATTGACGTTTTTGATTTAGTTGCAGAAATACAAACCGATATTGAAAATTCAATAAAAGGTATAGCTAATTATGATGTTCAAAATGTAGGTAAAATACATGAAAATATTTTAAAAAAATCTGTGGAATTAACTAAATCAGATAGAAAGAGTGGAGTTCCTACGGGATTAAATTTAGTAGATAATGTAACAAACGGTTGGCAAAATAGCGATTTAATAATATTAGCAGGTAGACCATCAATGGGTAAAACTGCTGCTGCTATTTCAATGGCTTTGCATCCCGCAATTTATGAGGATATTGGTGTGGGGATATTTTCGCTTGAAATGTCTAGCGAACAATTAGTTTCTAGAATGCAATCAATTATGAGTGGTGTTAATGTGGGTAGAATTGTAAAAAAACAACTTGATTTAAAAGAAATTGAAAGAATAGATGTTTTAGCTGAAAAATTAAATCAAGCACCAATTTATATAGACGATACACCAAATATTAGCCTACAAGAGTTTAGAGGTAAAGCAAGGAAAATGGTTAAAGAATTAGGTTGTAGACTTATAATTATAGATTATTTACAACTTATGCGAAGTGGATTAAAAACGTGGAGCAGAGAACACGAAATAGCAGAAATAAGTAAAACACTTAAAGCGGTAGCAAAAGAGTTAGACGTTCCTGTTTTAGCATTATCTCAGTTAAGTAGAGCAGTAGAGTCTAGAGGTGGTGATAAAAAACCACTATTATCTGATTTAAGAGAATCGGGTCAGATTGAGCAGGATGCAGATATGGTTTGTTTTTGTTATAGACCCGAATATTATGAAATAAATGATTATCAATTAGGCGATAAAAATTATGATACACAAGGGTTATTTTTACTTTTGGTATCAAAACATAGAAATGGAGAATTAGGTGAAATACCTCTGAAATTTATACACGAACAAACAAAATTAGCTAACTATTCAGATTCTAATTTTGACCCAATTGAAGATAAATACGATTTAGATATAAAAAGTAAAACAGAAATAAATAATAATGTAGATTTCGATAATTCTACCATTCCTTTTTGGGGAGATGGGGATAATGAAGAAATTCAACCTTTTTAATATGATAGATAAAGAAGAGGCTTTTTTAGAATTATTAAGCAATAAAAGGAAAAGAATAGATGAAAATATTGTAAATTATATATTGACAATTATTCAAATTTATTCTGATTTAAAATATGATTATTACTTTAAAAAAAGTAGAAAAGTAGAATTAGTAAAAGCAAGGCATTTAGCTATGTATTTTGCGAAAGAATATACTGAAACATCTTTAAAAAAATTAGGTAGAAAATTTAATAAAGACCATTCTACCATTATTCATGGTATTAATAGAATTAAAAACGGAATAAAATATGAGCCTGATGTATCAAAAGATGTAAAAAATATAAAAAAAATTATTCACACTAGAATAAGTGCTATGTTGGGAGATGTAGATATTGAAGAACAGTATTATTATATTGACTTAAATTCCATTTATTCTATTAAGATAGATAATACTAAATCTATTATTTTAAATGGTTTTAATGAAGAAGAAGCAAACGCTTTTATTCAAAGTTTTAAAAACGTAAAAGAAGAATTAAAAGAACATCAAAATACAGGTATTTATATACTTGAAAAAAGAAAAGAAAATGGAAGTAAATAAAAAAAATAAAGAAAAAATACATAGTAATAAAATTAGAGAAATATTATTAAGTAAAAATATGACTCAACAAGAATTAGCAGATTTAGCACTTGATGGTAATACAGGTCATTTATCAAGAATAATAAACGGTCAAAGAAGGTGTATTTCTTTACCAATAGCAATGAAGATTTGTATAGCTTTAAATCTACCTGTAGAACAAGTATTTATATATAAAATGTAACAAACAAATAAACAAATAATATGAAAAAATTAATTTTTAAAATTGCAAGTTGGTTCGGATTTATCAAAAGTATAAATGTCGAAACTATTAAAAAACAAAATGTAGCACAAAAAGTTAAAACAAAAAAAAGTATATCTCATACTCCTGAAATAGTATTAAAAAATCACAATAATAAACAGAATTTATCTTCAAAATATAATAGTGGAGAAGGTGTATATAGAGATGTAAAAGGTAGATTTACAAGTTTAAATTGTATTATTAAATAATAACTTTAACTAAATGGAAAACAAAATAGAATATATACCAAACCGTTTAATAAACCACAACAGGGAATACGAAAATTGGATTTCTATTGACGATTTGTATATGTTTTTAAAATCTCCAAGAAACTATTTTTTTAAAAAATCTGCAAATGATTTAACTGTTTCAAATAACTTACCTAAACCAAAAGATTCAACTTTTTCTTTAGGATTATGTATTTATGAAAAAATTGTCAACCCTGTAGATTCATTTAAAAAAAAATATATCGTTTCTCCTAAATTTGATAAAAGAACAAAATTAGGTAAAGAGAAGTATGCTAATTTTATGGATATTGAGAGTATAGATAAAATAATTATTAGTCAAGATGACAATAATTTAATAGACGAAATAATAACAAATATATTAATAAATGAAAAATTATATAATAAAATAATAGATTCAAATTTTGATTGCAGCGTTTATTTAATTGATAAAATATCAGGATTAAAAATAAAACTTAAAACAGATATTTTTATAAAAGATAAATTAATAATTGATTTTAAAAGCTCAAAAGACTCATCCATTAATTCATTCAAATCTGAAATAGATTACAATAATTACTCTTTGACTTCAGCTATTTATATGGATTTTTTAAAAATTAAGGAATATGTTTTTATATCTTGTGAAAATAAAGCCCCATATCAGATGAGTATATATAGTTTAAATAAAAAATTAATTGAACAAGGTAGAAAAGATTATCGAATAGCTTTAGATTTATTAAAGTGGAGCTATGATAATAATTATTGGTGTGATTATATTGATTTTGAAATTTTAAAAGAAAACTATTTTAAAAATAATTTAAAAAACGTAATGTCCATATTTAGCAGTCAAGATAAGTCAAAAAGTTATATAATTTAGATGAAAATTTATGATGATTGTAATGATTATATAGAATATAATCAATTATTAGATAGGTGTTTAATTGTTGTTGATATAATAGAGTCACAATTATTAGAACATTCTGTAACTAAAAATAATAAAGAAATTGAAAACCATTTATTAAAAACAACGCAATCAATGTTGAAAGTATATGAATTGTTAAATCAAAATATCGAAAAAGAAAAAAATAAGTATGAAAAAGATAACAAATAGTCCAATAATTATTAAAGAAATTATTAATAATTATTTAATTGAAAACGAAGAACAAAGTTTATTTGCAGATGGTTTTGATGAAGCAATAATTGGAGTTGATAGTATGTCATCTAGAATTATTTATTCTGTATCATTATGCTATAAAATATTGCAAGAAAGAGATAAATTATCTTTTGAAGATGCTCAAGAACATTTAGCTTTTAATGTCTTCGGCTCTTATGTTGGAGATAAAACACCAATATGGTCGTTTGATATTTGGGAATTATGAGAATTAGACCAAGTTTAGGTGCAAGTTTTGTAAACGAAGGGAAAGAAATAGATTACGATGCAAAAATTTATTCATTAGACGGGAATAGAAAATTTTATTTATTTGATATTGTTCCCGTTTCTGCTCCAAGAATGACTCAAAGCGATAGATGGAAATTAAATCCCGAACATCCTGATATTAATAAAAGACAAAGACCTGTAGTTAGAAAATATTTTGCTTATAAAAACGAATTGATAAAACAGGGAAAAATATTAAATTTTGAAATGAAAGAAATTTTAGATGTTTTATTTTTAATTCCAATGCCCAATAGTTGGAGTAATAAAAAAAAAGACAAAATGAATGGGATGCCTATGAAAGTTAAACCTGATACAGATAATCTTACAAAAGCAATAAAAGATACTTTTTGTGTTAATGACAGTCATATATATAAGGAATTTTCAGAAAAAAGATGGGCTTACAAAGGGTCTGTAATAATATTTCAATAAAGAATATTAAAAGTTATTTCCGTTGAACGGATTAAAAAAAACAAAATATGATAGATAGCCAAAAAGTGCTTTACAACAAAAATGGGAATGACGAAGCATATACTCCTGAATATGGAGTTGAGCCAATTTTAAAATATATACCAAGTAATTTTATTGTTTGGTGTCCATTTGATAAACCTGAATCTGCATTTGTAAAAATGATAAGTAGAACGAATAAAGTAATATGTTCACATATAGACAATAGACAAAACTTTTTTGATTATGAACCTAAAGAAGATTGGGATTGCATAGTAAGTAACCCACCATTTAAAGGAAAGCGACAATTATTTGAAAGAGCGTTAAGTTTTAATAAACCATTTGCTTTAATAATGACTAACGCTTGGCTGAATGACGCTTACTCAAAAAAAGTTTTTATGGAAGCAAATAAACAAATGCAATTACTAATGTTTGATAAAAGAATAAAGTTTGCAAACCCATACGGAAAACCAAACAATAAAATTACGTTTAGTAGTTCTTACTTTTGTTGCGATTTTCTACCAACTGACTTAATATGCGAAAACCTTAGAGAATATTACACCTAATAAAGTTGTGTATGGTTTGTTGTCTTATACCAATCCACCTTTTATTACATTAATTATATTTTTGTAAATAAGATTATAAAATATATTTACACAAATGTATAACTACTAAATAAATTTTGTTTTTGCAAGATATTTTTTAATATTTTGTATATTTGAATATTAAAAGCAAAATTAACTTGCAATGATAAAAAAAACTTCTATAACCAATAATGGTAAAAAGGGTGGTAACTTGGTTGGTAAACCTCATAAAAATGAGTCAGGTAAAGATGTAGGTGGCATCAAAGCAGTAGTGACAGATGCTAATAATCAACCTGTTGAATTAGAAGGAGGTGAAGTTATCATTAATAAGGCAGCCTCTAAAAAATATTGGAGAGAGTTATCTAAAATAAATCAAAGCGAAGGTAACGGAGTGCCTATAAACGCACCCATTGACCCTATTGACGAAGACCCTACAGAATATGAAAAGGGTGGCAAAATAGAATTTAATGCCAATAAAATACCAAACAAATGGATTCTTAATTACGCAGAAAAAATTAAATCTGAACATCCTGAAATATGGAAATTAGGTGGCAATATTTTTGGGAACGAAGCTTTTGAAAATTTAAAACGAGTTGCAAAAAGAGGATATTGGTTAGACGAAGAGCGTTGGATGTACATAAAATGGCAGTCTTATGTTGCTCGTCATAAAAAGGATTTTAGAATTGCAGGCGTTGTTGCAATGTTAAAGTGGGTTGATAAGGTTGATAAAGGGTGGTCTTATATGAAACAGTTGATTGAATCAGAAATCCAAAAAAAATCAAAAAAGAAAGGATTTACTAAAAAACTATCAACGGGTGGCAACTTAAAAAACGATTGTATAAATTTTATAATTAAGTCAGAGCCAATAAAAAAAAATGGTTACTACTTACACATAAAAAACTTGAATGCTTACATTAATTCAGGGGATAAAATAATATCAAATATTAAATCTTTTTGTTTAATTACATATAATAGTGGAGGTCAATCTAATTTAAAAGCATCAAATACAATAAACGCATTTGAATTATCTTCTGAAATATCAAAATTACTTGATTGTGAAATTACTATTGCAAAAATTATTGTTTCAGAACAAATAAAATATGCTAAAAGATTTTCATTGGATATGGTAAAAAGTATTCAGCAGGAAAACATAATAGTTGCAGATAGGGATAAAATTGTGTGTACTAATATAAATTCACAATATAAGCAAGGAGGTAAAGTTGATTCATATAAAGATAAATACAATCGAAAGTATAAATACGAAAAAGGCAAGTCTCATAGTTTAGAAGATATTGCAAAAGATTCAGGAGTTTCTATAAAAGGTATTCAACAAATTTACAATAAGGGTATTGGTGCTTACAAAACCAATCCTCAAAGTGTTAGACCAAATGTCAAATCAAAAGAGCAATGGGCTATGGCTCGTGTATATTCTTCGGTAATGGGCGGTAAAGCATCAATTGTAGATAAAAACGAATTGAAACTATCAAAGGGTGGAGAGATAAAATGGAAAAAAAATATAGATAATTTATATGGTTGGAATGACAACCCATACGACCATGAAGGAGGATATATTTCAGAAGATGGAGATTTTAAAATATATAGATTGGGTTATTGGGTACAAGGAAACTTTGGTGAAGATACTTTTGAAAGAAACGGAGGTTGGACTGTTAATTATAAAGATAAGCCAATAGGTCATAAAGGTTCAAGTGAAAGAATGGTGGTAGATAGACTTAAAGATATAAAGGATTTTGTAAGTCAAATTAATAATGAAAAGTTTGAAAAAGGTGGTAAAGTAAAAAAATCAGATATTTTAAATAGTGCCTATTATTCTAAAGGGGGTGTAACGAATAATTGTGAATCTTTTGATGAAGAAGGAAAGCGAAAAATAGATAAAAAAAGTATTCAGAAACTGACTGAGTGTATCTTAAAACTGCCACAAACAAAAGAATTAAATACAGACAATAAGGGTAACTATACAAAAAAACGTCATGATTTACATCTTGATATAATTAATAAGTTTAAAAAAGATTTAGTTTGTATTGAAAATGATGAGCCAATAGCAATATTAATGGGCGGTTCGCCCGCTTCAGGTAAATCTACATTTTTAAGAAAATATAGACCATTTTTATTAAATTCTGAGTTACTAAAAATTGATGCAGATGAAATAAGAGCAAAACTACCCGAATATAAAGGTTTTAACGCTACTCAGACTCATTCTGAGACTAAGGATATAGTTAATACCCTAATATCAGATAAAACAATTGGTATCCCCTGTGATTTTGATATTATTTATGATGGTACGATGAACTCTTTAAAGTCCTACATACCTTTAATTAAATTATTAAAAAGTAGAAATTATAAAATATTTATTGTCTACATTGATAATGTTGAATATGATATTGTTTTAAATAGAATGTTATCAAGATACCAAAAATCAGGTCGTTTTGTTCCTGTAGAAGTAATAGATGATTTTTTTAGTAAAGGTAAAGAGGCATTAAATACATTAAAAAAAGATGTTGACGGGTATTTAATAGTAGACGGGTCTACTAATGATTATAATATATTAGAAGAAGGAGGTATGAAATTACCAAAAAGTAGAGTTTATAGCAAATTAGGTAGACCTTTAAACAAAATTAATAAATTATCAAAAGGCGGTCAAACTTCTTCTACCGTAGATGACCTTCAAAAAGGAGATACGATAACTATTGAATTTGGGAGTGTAATTTCGAATGATAATAAAGTTAATCTTAAAGTTAGAAGTCGAAGGAAAGTAGGAAAGTCAAAAATAGATAAGATTACATTTGAAAATGTAGACAACCCAAGTGGAGTAAGATTTTATGCTTATGGTCGTATCACAGGAGGTTTTGGTTTTGCTCAAGGTGATTTAGCAATTTCAAACGTTACTATCAAAAAGTCATCCATAAAAGCACTCAATAAACCTGCAACTAGTACATCTACTTCAGGAAGAAATGAATATTTTGTAGGGGATGAGGGTTTTTATAATGGTAAAATAAGAATACCTATCGAAATAACAAAAATTACAGGTAAAAATGTTTATTTTAAAGACGGCAATAACGCTATAAAGAGAAGTGAAAAAAGAAATTTTGATAAACTTTATGAAGCAGTAAAAACAGGAATTTTTAACAAACCAAATAAAAATGTTCAATCAAAACCAAAACCAAAAAAACCTGTCAAACAAAAAACAACAAAAAGCCCCGTTATCCCGACATCTTCACCTACAGTAAATACTTCTAAACCTGACTACTATTTTATAGAATGTTTCGAGAAATTATATATTCAGCTCGTACCGAAGCTAATTTTAGAAAGTATTCAAGTACTACCTAAAGAGGTTGAATTATATAACATAATAAAAGAATTTGATACAAATATTGATGATTTTGCACGTATACAAATCGAAACTTTAGAGGAAATAAGAAAAGCCTATACAAATAAAAAATTACCTGCTTTTGGTGGAATTAGAAGATATAAAAATATACCTTCAACAGACGGCATATATTTTCAAACATTAAAATACTTAGCAGCTTTAACTGTTGGAGAGGGTTTATTACAAAAACAACAATATTCTTTTAATTTTTATAGATTAATGAATAGGATTTTAGATGAAGAAAGAATAAAATTAATGGATATTTCTTTTGATAAATATCCTGATAAATATGTAAATATATTAGAATACGAAACACTTAAAAATATTATACCTAAAACGTCTTATGAAACTAATAAAGTTATTGATGATAAATTAAAAGTAATATTTAGTGAAATTCAAGATAATTTAGGGTATGATGCTGAAAGTTTTTTCCAAATCTATTTTTATCTAAATCAAACTAATCAGAAAGACTTATACGAAAATGGTTTATCATTACAACCCTTGTTACTTAAACAAGGAGACACTAAATTAACGTCATTTAATTTTAATCAATGGTTTGCAAATTCTGTTGTTAAAGAAGAAAAAAATCAAGGTACTTTTGGCGATGGTGAAAAATATTCTGTTCCACAAGTAGTCTATCATGGTACAGGAGCAAATGAATTTACTAAATTTAACTTTGATAAGTTTCCTATTGTATATTTTGCAGAAAATAAAGAATATTCTGATTATTTTCAAAAAGCAAAAGGTGGTGATGGAGTTATGTTTGAATGCTATTTAAGAGTGCAAAATCCAATAGATTTAAAATTATTTGGTGTTAGATTAGTTAAATATGATGAGTTTGTAGGTTATATATTATTAAAGTATGGCTACAAATTACCACTAAATAAAATGCTTAAAGCACTTAGTGATGCAGAGGGGGGGCTTTGGGCGTGGCGATATATTAGAAATGCAATAGAATGGCTTAAAATGATAAAAAACGATGGGGCTTTTGATGGTATTAAATATTATGAAAATAATCCTGCTGATATTAAAGGTGGAGTTGAAGCAGTAACTCCTGCTTGGGCAGTATTTAGCCCCGAACAGATAAAAAGTTCAAGAGGTAACTTAACATTTTCTTATGATTCTAAAGACATACGATTTAATAAAGGAGGATTTATAAATAATTAATATGATATTTAAAGAAGAAGATATACTGACTTTGACAACAGAAAATGGAAATACTTTGACTCAAAGTTTAATTAAAATACATACCCCTACAGAAGTTTTTTTTAGAAGCGTAACTAGATTAGATGATACTTATGACCATTATCGTTTCGAAGTAGGACAACTAAATAAAGAAGGTGAAGCGATTGATATAAAAAATTTTAAAACTTTAGAAGTTGTTTCGAATAAACAAAAAGTTTTTTTTGATGCAGTAGAATATTTTGAAAGCTTAATTAGCAAAAGACAACCACAACCTGAATCTGATGAGCCCTATGTAGGGGTTCTTGTTTATGTAAAAGGTGCAATTTGTTATGCAAAAGTTTCAAATAGTACTGTCGACATAAACGAAGATGATTTACCTAAAGTATTTACCCCTCCACAATCTAAAAAGTATGGAAGACTAAATATGTTCGCAGTACAGGATAGTAAATATGATATTATAAAAGGCAAGTTTGCTTTGAAATACGATGAGTCTTTAACAATAGATTTACTAAATCAAAACAATAATATGAAATATGCGGATATAACGTATGTCTATAAAATGATTCCTTATGATACTTCTGAAGACGGTGACGGTGACGGTGGTACACCTGAAGATGTAAATGATAACTCACTTAAATTGGATGAAATTGAAGGTGAAACTCCTGAACAAATGAGAGGCGAAAAAGGTCAAGGCGAAGAAGGTCAAGGCGAAGAAGGTCAAAGCGAAAAAGGTCAAGGTGAGGAAGGTCAAGGCGAAGAAGGTCAGGGCGAGGATGGTCAAGGCGAAAATGGTCAAGGCGAAGATGGTCAAGGAGAAGATGGTCAAGGAGAAGAAGGTCAAGGAGAAGAAGGTCAAGGAGAAGAAGGTCAAGGAGAAGAAGGTCAAGGAGAAGAAGGTCAAGGCGAAGAAGGTCAAGGCGAAGAAGGTCAAGGCGAAGAAGGTGAAGGCGAGGATGGTGAAAGTGCAGGTACTGAAAAACAACTAAGACAAAGAGAAATATTAAATAATTATGTTCCCTCTACTTATTTAAGAAATAAATCTCGAACTAAAGATTATTTTGAATCTATAAATTTATCGGAATTAAAAAAGAATTGGTTTCCAAAATTAGAGATACCTGAAAATACTTCTAAAGAAGATTTTATAATCCAAATAAACAAAACAATAGAAAAATATACCATATAATGAATATAGAAGAATTAGAAAATTTAGTAGAAACTGCTACTGAAAAAGAAGTAGTTGATTTAGCAAAAGCAGAACTTCAAAAAATAAAGTTGCAGGAAAAAGCTGCTACAGGCGATGCTTTAAGTCAAACTTTATTAACGTTAAAAAACACTATTGATACGTTTAAAAAATCAAATACTAATAGCGGTGTTGGCAATGCAATAAATAAAGATGAAATAAAAAAGCTTATAGCTGAAACTCAAAAAGGAGGCATCTCAGGTAAAGTAACTTATGAAGACTTAGACTTATCACTTCAAAACAAATTAAGCGGTCAGGTGCAGGTTAAAATGACTTTAACGACCCCTTACACTAAAGGTACAGGTAATAAACTTGATGAACAGGCTATTAAAAGACCTTTATTCCAAAAACTTCTTTCAGATTTTAAAGCAAGAAATAATGTTTACTTGTATGGTGGGGCAGGTACAGGTAAGACATATATAGTAGAACAACTTGCTAAATTTTTAGGTTATGATTATGTTGAAGTAAATTGCAATCAATTTACTTCTCCACTAGATTTAGTTGGAGGACAAACTATCGAAGGATACCAAAAAGGTAAACTTGAAATGGCTTGGACAAATGTTAGTAAAAATGGGGATGAAATGAAAGGTGCAGTACTTTGTCTTGACGAATTACCGAAATTAGACCCCAATACTGCGGGTGTTTTAAATTCAGCACTTGCAAAAGTTAAGTTGGGTACAATTGAAGACCCTGTTTTTATTTATAACGGTAAAGGTGAAAAAATATTTAAGAAAAATATTTTCGTTATTGCTACAGGTAATACTCAATTAAATGAAGTTTCTACTGATTACGAAGCTAACTTTAAACAGGATTTATCTTTACAAGATAGATTTGTTGGTTCTACTTATGAAGTAATTGCTAATTATCAGAGTGAATTTAAGGAATTAAAAGATTTCGCATTCATCTTCATTTATATGATAAAAGTTAGAGAAATAATTTTTAGAGAAGGTTGGGCAAATAGAGCATTTGTTTCTTTTAGAATTTTAATTTCATTAAGAGACACATATATTGTATCAAGAGATTTAGACAGACAATTTATTAATGAAGATACCGTTATAACTAGTCCTAAAACAATAAAACAAGGAATTGATAGCTTTTTAGATTTGTTTAGCATAACTCAAAAAGCTGCAATAAAAAATGAAACTAATTATGATAATTTTATGAATGTAATTGTTCCTAGAAAAAATAAAATCAAAACTATAAAGCAACTAAATACAGAAAAAGAATTAGAAGAAGTTAAAGATATAATTGAAAAAAATAGTGCAGAATTAAAAGACGTAAATGAGTGAACCAAAAGTATATAAAGATTATAAAGATTACACTTTTTATTTTAATCGTTATAATGATTGGCAAGACTTTATGTCGATAGGAAATGCTGCGGTTATAAAAGCCAACGAAGAATTTCCGAATGAAATGTATGGTTATACTAGAGACGTAGAAAATCCAATGAATAACACAGATTGGTTAAGAGATGACTCTGATACAATAGAAAAATTTGATAAGGGATTTTATACAAAATTTTTACAATCTGATTTATTAGATAATGTAATTTTAGCTTTTGATGAAATATTAGATAATATAGACATGGGTGGGTCTTTTGAAAAAAGTAAACTTATAATTACTGACAGAACTCAGGGAATTTTTGATTTTGGATTAGCTAGTTTAGGATTATTTGAAAAAGTTGAATTTTATTCAAATAAATTAGCTATAGATAATCCTTTAGAATTTTTTACAGAAGGAGTTGCAGGTATTGTACCTGCAATAAATGTTATTAAAAATGAATTAGAGCAATACATATATACTTCAGAAGAGTCAGGAATTGAATATTTCCTTACAAAACAAAATAAAGGAACTCAAGCTGCTTTAAATGATGGTTATTCTTTAGACGATATTCCTTTAAAGTATAAGTCATTTGGTACTAGACAAAAAAAGTCGTATTTGATGTTTAAGAAAAAGGGTGGTAAAGTAAAAAAAGTAGATTTGTATGTAGGTGTTGGAGGTTTATCAGGAATGGACTCTACAGGTATGTTACAAAGGGCACTACCTATGTTTATGGCAGCCGAATTTTTTGAATCTGTTGGAATAAGAACTAGAATAAATAGTTCAAGAATGTTTGAAAATACAGAGTCTATTAATATATTAAACTCTGTAAAATCAAAAGAAACTTCTAGGCTCACACCTAAACAGAATAAAATAATTAACTGTTCAACGGTAGTTATAAAAGATTTTGGTGAAGGTTTAGATTTTACAAGACTTGCAGTAGCGGTAGCTGATGAAAGAACATTCCGATATAATTTATGGAAATTAATGCCCTCAATAAACGCTATAGATTTTGGAGTTGGTATGAGTGGTTATGGAAGAACAGTATATGGTGGAGATAAAATGTTTGAAACGGGTGAAAGGTATAAAAATTGGTATCGTGAGCAAATAGATACAGGCAATAAAGAATGGATAAAATTAGAGAAGCCTTTAATGATTTTTGGAGGTGTACCCAATCCACAAAGCAGTTGGACTTATAATGGAGATAAAAATGAAAGTGGATATAAGGATATTGTAAAAGAATTTTATCGAATTTTAGATATTGTCGATTTTACATATAACAAAACAGAAAAAGCTGCTGAAAGAATTTATAATAGACAAGTTGAAGTAGATGGTGAAATTGTACCGTATGGTAAAGATAAATATAAATATAAAAGGTATGTTCTTGATATTTTTGGACAGGCTTTTGGAGTTGCCGAAGGTGGTATGTATCCTGACCCGAAAGTAGAAGTTGCTGAAAAGGATATTAATTACGAAGAAAAAATTAAAGAGCTTAACTTATTTTTAAAAGAAAAAAATATTAGAATATGAAATTAGATAAAATAAAATTTACAGAATCACAATTGATTCGTATCTATGAATTTTTGTCAAATCTTGAAAAATGTAATCAGGATATAATGAGTAATTGTACCATTTCAGGTATTGATATGAAAGTGTCTGTAAAAAACAATTTTGTATGCTCTTATTATATAAGCTATTTTGGCGATTCTGATGGTATTCAAGGGGAAATTAAGTATGTAATGATAGATAAAGAAGGGGATAAAGAAGATTTAATGGATGTTTATCGTTCAGAAGACGAAATTGTTCATATAATGAATAAAATGGAAAATATTGAAGTATGACAGAAACAGAAAACCATAGACTTATTGCAGATTTTTTAACTTTCAATGAATCTATTTTAGATGAAATAAAATCTGAAAGTAAAGATTTATACAAAGCAGTAAATGAAGTTATAAATCAACTTATGTTTGAAGAAGCTAAAATATATGCCGTTGAACCTAACCAACCACAATTTAAACCGAATGACTTAGTTGTTCCTACAGATAAAAAATTATATGCCTTTTATGGGGTTTTAACTGTAGTTCCTCTTAAAAGTAACCCTATTTTAAGGAAAAATAGAGTGAATACAAAAGATAGTTATTATTACACACTTGACGATAAAGATGGTTCAAGAATAAATTTTTATGAGGAAGAATTAGAATTAGCAAATAATCTTGGTCAATATTCAGATAAATCAGTTAGAGAACTTAAAATAATTATGGATGAATTAAAAGAATTTATACAATTAATTGATGACCCTAATGATGCTGATGTAGTTAACTCAGAATTAAGCATAGACGAAATAGAACAAGAATTATTTAATAGAAAAAATTAATATGACAAATTTAAAAATTACCACAGATAAAATAGCAACTTTAGAAAAAGCTTTAAAGTCAGCAGATACGGCTACTAAAAAGAAATTATTTAAAGATAAAATAGCTAAATTAAAAGAAGCATTAAAAACGGGGAATACGGAAATTTCAGCAAAAGAACTTGCAGACTCTTTATTGAAAAGTCGTAAAAAATTCATTGAAATGGCATCTAAAGATTTTGATGCCGTTGTAAAAAGATTAAGTGAAAAACCCGAATATGCATTTTTAAAAGGCTATACTAGAAGTAAAATAATTGACGATATTAAACGAAAAGCTAAACCTGTAGGTTGGAGATTTAAAGGGAAAAATAACTATAAAATTCCAACAAAAGAACAAGTTACAAAAGGCAGAAAAAATAAAACTGTTTATTATGAAAATAGACCTGAACGTTCTGATGTTTCTCAAATAAGACAATTAAAACATGGTGGAGAGGTAGATATAATGCTAACTGATGATGATTTAGGTTATTATTCGATTTTGCACAAGGGAGAATTTATAGAAAAAGATTTTCAGTCTAAAAAAGAAGCAGAAAATTGGGCAAAAGAAAATAATTATACTTACGCTAAAGGTGGAGAGATAAACGTTGGAGATATTGGATTTACGCAGAAAGATTTAGACAACGGCAAAACATATAGCTTTGAAAGTAGCAATTATAATATGGAGCTAAAAATGTCCAATTTGGGTAGGAAAA
>Ga0114999_10003160_pt1 | contig 20940 bp, 48 predicted proteins | sample ArcticOcean_MG_C_3_FD_89820 | JGI IMG/M metagenome (GOLD analysis project Ga0114999, IMG submission 89820) | Marine microbial communities from western Arctic Ocean - ArcticOcean_MG_CB8_126 | ecosystem: Environmental > Aquatic > Marine > Oceanic | place: Arctic Ocean: Canada Basin | collected...
ACAGTATGACTATCCTGACCACAAATCATCCCAAGTTCGGCATTAAGAAACTCAAAAAAATGAGCTTTCTCAAGCGCAGCCTTCTCCGGGACGATTGCATTGACCTCATTCGAAGCAAAGGGTACATCAATATCCGAACGTCCAACATGGAATTGGCCGTGCTCGGTGTTGATCAAATCCGGAACGTCCGAGATATGATTGATGCTATCAATTCAACGACTACCAGAGAATGACACATGCAATATTGCCAATATGTTTTAAGTGGTTGATTTCGTTGATTAATTAAATCTTTATTTAATCTTTACATTCTGTGAAAGAATGCTCATTCTGTGGTATAATAGATACAGAAAGAGAAAAGGAAAACAGTATGGAAGATAAAATTTTTACCTGGTTAGACAGGCACGTCGAAAGACGTTGGCTCAATGAGCTTAGTGACGAAAAATACAATATCATAATTGATACATTGGAAGGACTTGTTGCAGGTGATATCGGAGACGATCAAGACCCAAGCGACATTATTTGCCCGATTGTTAATAAATACATGAGTATGAATGATCATAAGTAGTTGATTTCGTTGGCTATTAATCTTTACTTAATCTTTGCTTAATCTTTATATTCTGTGAAAGAACGCTCATTCTGTGGTATAATAGATACAGAACCAAGGAAAAAAGAATCAATGCTCATTAATAAAAATCCCAAGTTTCCATGCAAATCAACAGGCCGAACCCAGCGCTTCGCCTTTAACTGGATTGGTGGTGGATACAATGATGTCTGGGCCAGGAACGCTGCACATGCTGTAGAGTTCGCCGAAGCAGCTTATAATGTAGGATCCAAACTCCTCGCTGACGGATCGGCAATGGAATTTCATGAAGACCACGGTGGCATGGTTAAGAAGGGCCCGAAGTTCCTTAGGGTTGATGTTGCCAGTGTTCGCCTCATTACAGATCACAAGAACTATGATAATAGTTCTATACTGCTCGACTAACGACAGTATTTCATTTCAAAAGATATAGAAAGTATATATGCAATTTAATTTTGACAACCTAGACATTAAACTCGGTACTAACATTCTTGAAATCGATGTACCAGAAGAGCTCGAAAAAACCTATACCACTGGTATTGACTTTATTGACGATGCTTTCGGTGGTAAAGGAATGACTCCTTCAACTGCATGTTTGTTTACCGGTACTGCTGGTGCAGGTAAGACTACATTGATGATGCAATTGGCCAATGCCATTACGAAGAGTGGCAACCTTGCCCTTTTTAATACCGCAGAGGAAAGCCTCTTTCAGGTTCGTAAAGTAACCAAGCGCCTTAAGCTTAAACATGGATTTGTCTGTGGCGATGAACGCAATGTTGATAAACTCATTGAGAACGCCGAAAGCCTTCGCAATCTAGATATCAATAAAGGTAAGCAACTCTTTATTATTGCTGACTCACTTCAAACTCTAGATGATGGCAAGTATGCCAATGGTACGGTCAATAGCATGACAGGAGTTCGATGCCTCGAACGGCTTTGTCAATATGCAAAAGATACGTACGCTATTATTATTGTCATCGGACAAGTAACTAAGAACGGAGACCTTGCAGGACGACAGGTACTCAAGCATATGATTGATGCTCATTGTCATCTCTTTATTGATACAGATCGTAAGAGTGATTCTTATGGTGAACGTCTCTTTGAGGTGCAAAAGAATCGATTTGGGTGCAGTGGAATTATGTACGAACTATCAATGTCTGCCCGTGGATTCAAAGAGAAGATTCTGTAAGTCAGTCTATTACAAGGAAAACAGTATGACTATACCAAAATTAAAAGTGTCACCTGAATGGAAGGTCGGCACATTGGTAAAACATACCGATGATAACTGCTTAGGAATCATCCTGAAAAAAACGGAAAGCAAAGAGGCTCGACCAGGCGTCCGTCGAGGCGAATGGGTACGGGTTTTGTTTGCCGATGGCATGGATGATATGATTTCAATATATCATCTCAAAGAGGTAAATGACTTCACTCAAGAGGAAGCATTTACAATGCAAAAGTTCTTGTTCCGCAACGCTTAATAAAACAATACCAAAAAGTGCAATACCAAGATCAATCTTGACACCGCATGGGTATACCTTGCGCCAGGTCAGAGATGAAAACATATATGCACAAGTATTTGAAATTATACAGACTACGATGTTTTTATGCACTACATCCACCCAAAATTCGATACGCATTGGTCACAAACATCAAAAGATAGTTGATTCCACCGCAGATTCGCCCATATTCCAGGCTCCACGCCACAATTCCACACCCAACATATACCCGCAAGTATTTAATATTATTAGAGCTGGGTATACAATTACTAATAGCAAGTAGTCAACAGCAATTAATCAACAAACAAAAACAATAATTCTTCTAGTTCTTATCGATTTTAATGTTCAACAGAACTTTAACAGAATTAATTAATCTAACCTGTTTGTTACAGCTTTCTTCTAATTCTGACAGGAGTGCTACCAATGCATCAAACTCCGAATCATCGAGTTCCTTTGTCATGGTATCAGCAAGGTCTTCTATTTCTAAAACCTTACTATAAGTACTAGCAGGATACATTTGTAATTGAGAAATTAATTTTTCTAATAATATCGAATAGTTACTTCTTGACATGATGGTAGTTACCCCTTTATATTACATATTAAGTAATATCTGGATTAATATAAACAATATTAATAATTCTGATTTAAATAAAAAAGGTAGCAAAATACAAACATGTCGAGGTCGTCGACAAATATGCTGCAAATCTGATAAACTGCCGTTTTGTAAGGCAAATACTTCCATTTATCGTTTTAAAGTACCGATAATAACGGCAAATATTTCTGTAAATGGAGGCTAAGTACCGTCTCTAGTTTAAGATCTGTTTTTTAATCTTTTTAATATTGTTTTATTAATATCTACCCCTGCTAGCCACCCCACGCCACCTCAGATCACTTCAAAGGTTTGATGGATATTTAACCACCATTCAAACATATAGAAAGGTTAATACACCACTCATCGTCCTTAATTAGCATACCAGTGCTTAAGCAGGCTTAGAATATAGATTTGTTAATCAGGCTATTGATAAAGAAGTTAATAGATTATAAGCTTAATTAATAATATATTAGTTTTATGATTGTATGAATAACCGATTAGTTCTATGTTATATTAGTAGATACTAGACAACAGAACTATAATAGATAGAGATTAGTTTAGAGAATCTAGAATAGATACAGTATTGATAAAGACATAGAGTAGATAGAGATATAGTATGTTTTATGGATTGGTTGTTATAGTTAACTTGATTGCTGTACTAATATTATTCGTTATAATACCCAGCGTCGGAATGGAATGGCTGGTTTGGGGAATGGTCGGATGGTTGACGTTGGTCTGTTGGTTTATTGGTTGGGTTGTTGATCGATGCTGGTGATGATGTATGTTGTCGGCTGTATATTGTGGTGGTAGTGGTGGGGTTGTTCATATGAATATCTATTTTCAGATATTGATTATCTTGTATGTTATGATTGCGGTGGCGCTAATTATATATCTGGCATTGCTCTTGCTTCGGCCAGGCGTTCGGTGTATGTTTTCAATGTTGTCGAACTTTGTCTTGAAGTATATGCGGTGCTCAAAAAAATAACGATGTGGGTTGTTGCAAAAAACAAAAGTAAAGATTTGGATTCGGATGATGTGCCGTGGTCAACGCTGACACAAGATGTCTTGTCTAATGTGAATGGAGTTGCCGGTCGTTACAAAGATCAGTCTGTGGTTGAATGGAAAGTAGGAGATATGGTTGTTGAATCAAATTTTGGTGATTCTGCTGGTATTGGCATTATTGTAAAGGTATGGGCTGGGGATGCTCAATATGCTCAATGGGGAGGTCCCTATATGATATATCTTGCAAAAGAACAGGAAACCTTTTGGGTTATTCCTTGTTTTATGAGGCAGTTACCTTGAATATTTTTTCGACTGGTGATTTAATTTCCGTTACGGAAGGGTCAGCAAATATATATGATATGTATGAACAAAAACTTGGCGAATGTATAAGTAATTTGTCTGTACAAATTTCTAATGCCATTGGAGTTGTCTTGCCTTTTGAAGATGAGCAGCAAATCTGGGGTGCACGTGAACAATATATACCTGTATTTGTTGTTGATCATTATTGTTTTGTTCACCGCTCCCGACTTAAAAAGGTTTTAAAATATGGTTGTTGTAAAAAACAAAAGTAAAGATTCGGATTCGGAGGATGTGCCAGGATCAATGCGGAAACAACATTTAAACATTGATCATGAAAATCAGCCTGTGGTGGATTGGAAGGTAGGGGATCTCGTTCTTGAATCACCTGCTGCCCCAGATTCTTCTGGTATTGGCATCATTGTAAAGGTATGGCCCAAGCCTGCCCAATATGGATCGGGAGGTCCTTATATGATATACTTCGGAAAAGAGGTTGAGTCCTTTTGGGTTCTTCCTTGTTTTATGGAACCTTTGTCGTGAATATTTTAAAAACTGGTGATTTAATTCGAGTCTCTATCATGCCTACAACTTATGAACATCCACTTGGTGGTCTAGAAAATAAAATTTCAAATGCGACTGGAATTGTCTTATCTTTGAAAAATAAAAAACCGGGCGATGGATTGGATGATGTATATATACCTGTATTTGTTGTTAATCGTTCTTGTTTTATCCACCGCTCCCGACTTGTAAAAATACCAACAATCTAATTGTGTGTAAAAAGTTATCGTGGTATGGTATAATAAAAATGAGGAGAGGTGATCAGTGAGACAGTGGTTAGTTAATCCAAAGCTATTATGCCGGAAACACCTTTTGGGCGAGCATGTTGAACACCACATGTTTGTTGGATCGATATCTAAAGGCAAAAGTGTTAACGGATATCTGCGCGGTGGTCTCCTAGAACCAAAAATGTTACAGTCAAGGCATGCACAATTAGTGATTGAAATGCTTGAGCGAGGATATAATCATAAATCTCCGTTAATAGATGTCGATACATCTCATCTTATAGGTGGAAAAATAGATATTAATAGAAATATACAAGACTTGTACCACAGGTGTGAAGAATGTGCAAAAAGGATAGACCAACATGAAAGTCGGTGATTTGGTTTGTCTTGTTGTGGATATACATGGTGTTCCTATTACCCGACGCCATGATGATCTTAATCGTCTTAATTTTGGTATGATAATTGCATACACAGATGACCCATTACTAGGAACTGTTAATGGTGTTTTTAAAGTTTTATGGAACAATGGTACGATCGGAAAAAATGTTTGGGGTTGTGATCTAAGAAAAATAAACACTTATGAAAATTGGAAATATTGTTAGATTTGATACCCATTATGGTTGGCTCGCTTCTATTCCACCACCACCACGTTTTGTTTTTGGTTTAATTGTTTCAGATTATCCAGTTGATGATGATACATGGGGCATTGTAAGACTATTTATTAATGGTGAAGTGCGAAAATATTATAAAATTGATTTAGATGTGAGGTCTCATGTTATATGAGAATCAATCTATTTTATTAACTATCACAAATGAAGCTTAACAAATTATTATATAAGGTAATTGCATGGAGATTGGTATCAATCATTTCTATGCTTTTAGTTGTCTGGCTTTTGACCGGTAAATTTATTGAGTCGGTCGGATTTACTATTATAGTTCAAATAGTACAAACAATTGTACATACAATATTTGAATTAGTATGGGAAAAACAAATTAATCATAAATAGAAATATATTTTCATTGATGTACTCTAATGTAGATATGTTATATATTATAAAATAAAGGAAAATTTAAAAATGAAAATGTTATCAGTAATATCAAAAAAGACACTAATACCTGCAATTGTATTTGCAGCCATTGCTTGTCTAAGTTTAAGCTCCGGCCTTCAAGATGGACTTGCTGCAGGATTTAAGACCTTTGGGGTCGCGGCATTAGCTTTCGCAGCCGTTTGGGTTATTTTTGGTGATGAGTAAATCAGAATGTCTTACACCTGATGCTATATTTCATATTTACATTCATCCACGCAGTATAATTATGAGCTTTGATATGTCTAGAACTAATGTCTTAATGCATTTAAATAAAAATGAAGCGTTAGACCTCGAAAATCAACTTCAAAACGCAATAGAAAAGGTTATGGCTCCTTTTTTCAAAATAAAGCAAAGCACCGATGAAGCCTAATTAAATTATGAAGCCTGGCGATATAGTGCGGGTTATTTGGGCTGAGCCTGGAGACGTTTTAAAAAATATTAAAACAGGATTAATTGGTATTCTTTTACGACCAAAATATATAGTTTATGACCGTTCACTTAATTCAGAGTCAGATATATACGCTTGGGATATTTTGCTTGAGTCAACAATTGAAACTATTGATTCATATTGCTTGACTCAAGCTTTTGAACACCTTAATGATGAACTTTAAAATATAAAATGAATTCATACGATATAGATGTTTATGAAAATGATCCAGAACATGTTTTGGCATCTTTATCACGAACTTTTCGTAAAGGCCAATTGGTTAATGTAGATGGTTATTATGTAGATGGTTATAATGTAAATGGTTATTTATCCGTTGGTATTCTCGTTTCGCCAATAAGGGAACTGGAATATGGATTTAATAAATTTACGTGTGGATGGAATGTTTTGATTAATGGTACACTTCAAACATCCGATATTCATCATTTAACTATGGTACCAATAAAAATCTAGTACGGAAATAAAATAAGGTAAAATAATAATGAAAGTTATATTATTAGATGCAATGAATTTAATTCACAGAGCAAGATGTGGTTTTTCAAAGGGTGAACATGCTATTGTTTATAGTTTTTTTCGATCACTTAAACCAATTATTGAAAAATTAAAACCTGATATGGCATATTTTGTTTTGGAGGGTGTTCCTCAGCATCGCTCACAACTTTTTACAGAATATAAATCAAATAGAATATCACAACCTGATTCTTTTTGGAAACAACAACAAGAAATCCTTAGAATCATGAATAGTCTACCAATTACCTGTATACGACATCCAGATTACGAATGTGATGATGTAATTGCAAATCTTGCAAAATATCATTGCAAAATAGATAATGATGTCATAATTGTTTCGACAGATTCTGATTTTATTCAGGTATTTGATGATATGAATCCTGATAGAATAAAATTATACCACCCAATCAAAAAAACATATGTTAATAATCCAGAATATTCTTATCTTACGTGGAAGGCATTAAGAGGTGACGTTAGTGATAACATTCCTGGAATTAAAGGAATTGGCGACAAAACAGCAACTAAAATTATTCAAAACCAAGAGCTTATGGATGAAATAATGGCTGATCCAATAAAGAAAAAAGTTTTTGAACGAAATAAATCACTTATTCAATTTCATTGGTTTGATAGCTTAACACATTATTTAAGAGACGAAGGGTGTGAAACAAACCATTCCGTGGTCAATCTTGAAGCCGTTAAGCGGTCATTTAAAGAACTAGGATTTAAAAGTATGGTCACAGATGGTTATTGGCAAAAATTTGAAACTACGTTTAAAAATCTTGTGCTATAATATTTAAAATTGTTATATGCTTCCATTATTAAAATTTAAACTCGGTGACTTAGTTAGACATGTGACTACTACTACAAAGCATAAAAATTTTTATAAAAATAAAACTATTGCAGAACTAATAAAAAATGAATTTGTTGGTATGATAATTGTAACAGATCAAACTAAAAGAGAATATAATACTTATCGTGTTAGATGGTTTAAAGAGCCACAACCAGATCCATATTGGTATGAAGAAACATCTTTAGAATTAATATAATATTTTAAGTAATTTTGTGAAATTAATGGCAATATTGTGGTATAATAAATTAAGATGAGAAAAAAACGCTCTAAAGATGTTAGATTTGTTTCTGGGAAGGGACCCCGCAATTTACGTTCTTTTTCTACGGACCTCGATGCACAACATGGTCCTAGACGATACAGGGAAGAACTCACTAACGTATTTGATGAGCTTGAACCTGGTGATATGATTATGTGTGTTCCCAAAAACTGGACCAAACCTGATCCTGATTTGTACCAAGACGCAGAATCTGAAGAAATAAGAATTAAAAAAAGCTTAGATCGTTGGGCACAAAATCGTAGATATTCATATTGTTACGGCCGTAAGTTAGATAATCAGTCTGAATATGCCTCCACTCCAATTAGATTTGGTCAAACAGGATTATATCTTGGTGTACTTAAGTCAAAAAAACAAATAAGATCATCCGGAAAAACAAAAATTATGCGCCGACATTGTTGCTGGTTTAATCAAACGAAATGCATATTACCAGAACATTGTGTTATTTCTTTATTGGATATTGTAAATGTTATCGGCGAGAATTATAACGTTCCTAATATCAATAGTTATTACAAAAAAATATGAGTATCGGCGACCTGGTTCAAATGAACCTCACAGACCAATTTGGTATCATTGTTGAAATTCTGAAGCGCACCCCATATCGAGAATCAGATTCGCTGGTCGTGGTGATATTTGCCACCACACCTATGCGCTTTGACACGGTCGGGGAATGGGAATTTACAAAGATATGAAATCTATAAAATCTATAAAAACTGGCGACTTAATCAAAGTTAAAAATACCGAAGGTATGGGTGGTGGTGATATCAATGATCAAGTTGGTATTGTTGTCGATATCGGAGATTATATTACACTTACTTATCCGAAATGGTCTGAACCTGTACATCACGATGATGGCTCAACGTCTCCAGGCCTTAGTTATGATACTTATTGGATTGAAATAATGTGTAAACATACTCATAACAAAAAAGTAATCAGATTATGGATAATGGATTGTGCAGTGGAATTAATTAAATGATATGTGCCGTATGGTATCTTTATGTAGCACGTTGTAATGACGATACATTATATACAGGCGTTACGACAGATCTTCAGCGCCGGATTAATGAACACAATACATCTTTAAAAGGCGCGAAATATACAAAAACAAGACGTCCAGTAGAATTAGCATACTTTAAAATATTTAAAGATCGTTCAACGGCACAAAAAGCAGAATATAAATTTAAAAGATTAACTCGAACACAAAAATTAAAGATAATTAAATTTAATGATACTTTTACTTGAACAATACAAAGCAAGACAATATGAAACGCGGCGATTTGGTACATGATGATAGTGCCTACGGCCTGCCTTGGATAGGTATTGTTTTAAACAAGAAATGCGATGTAGTATACAGGAATAATTTTGACGGTAGTGATTGTCAATTATGGTGGGTGTTTTTTGGTAAAGGTCAGATTGTTGATGTATCGGAATCAGCACTTAAAGTGATATCATGAAAATTGGTGATTTAATAACGTATGATGTTGCAGATGAAAATAGTGACGAATCAATTGAAATAGGTATTATTGTGAATATTAAAAAAGGATATTATAAAGGTTCTAATATTATAACAGTGTGGATTGGTCCCGACTCACTATTTTTACCTCAACGTGAGATTAAAGTAATTTCATGAAGGTCGGCGACATAGTAAAAAAAGTTTGTTGTTGGTCCGGAAAAAAGGTGAAAGGCTCAACCGCGGTAGTCACCGCGATTCATGATATCAAACCATTACCAAAATTGGACATTGTCATTCTTAATAATAACTGGACCGGTCGACCACAACGCCTCGCACATATCTACCAGCAAGACTACGTCGTAGTGAGAGAATCCACGTGAAAGTCGGTGATATGGTAAAATTCTCATCGCATGGTCGACAAGCACTGCTTGTTCTTTACGACGATGAACCAATTGGAATAATTACTTCTGAATCCTCTTATAACTCACCATTCCAGTTAACTGAACATTTATATAATATATTATGGTGTGATGATCTGTATTCTGAAAAAAGAAAAGGCGCGTTTACATCTCGCTGGATTGAAAAGATATGAGAATTCATACAAAGCAAATACTTGAAACCGAAGACCTGGTCATAGTAGATTAATGTACAATTTACAACAAACAAATTATGTTTAATTATAATCGTGTCATTGACACGTTAATATTTTAATAGGTACATATGAAATCTTCAACAATGTTAATTTTGAAGCTAACCATTATTGTGTTAGCAATTACTGTTTTAATTGGGTGTCCTGAAAAAACATTCTCCCCCAACCCACAAGGAAACCCTACACCCGGGTCAACATCAGTAACGTCCAGTATTACAAGCTCGACTAATGTTACTACAACAGGTGGTAATTCTGAAGTTAATGCTTGGGGAACAGGCACAATTAAAGGTACGATAGAATTTAAGGGTACACCACCTATTATGAAAGTACCTAAAAAGCGTAGTGAAGCAGACATTTGTAAAAATAAAAAAATTAAACATAATGCAGTTGTTATAAAGAACGGTAAACTAAAGGATGTGTTTATTGGTATTATGGATGAACAATTAGAATCAGAATACTCGGCAAGTGTAATCAAAAAAGTTGATCAACAAAATTGTGTGTATGTCCCTCGTATTCAAAGTGTTTTAGTTGATCAGCAATTTATAATTTCAAACAGTGATGCAACGACCCATAATATTAACTCTACAATAGGCAGCGAAGTTTTATTCAATAAAGCTCATCCCAAAGGCGCGCTTGATATTAACGTATCATATGAAGAACCAGGAATCTATAGATTGAAATGTGATATTCATCCTTGGATGCGCGCGTTTGTTATCGTAACAGATAATCCTTTTAATACAATCTCAAATAGCGTAGGTAGTTATACAATCAAAATGATTCCGCCAGGAACATATAAACTTGTCGCTTGGCATTCACAGTTTGGCAAAAAAACGGTACATATATCTATAGAAGATAATCGTACATCATTTGCTAGTTTCACTTATGACGAAAAAGATTCCCCACCAACAGAAAATATTGGTGAGCTAGATGAACTATTTTAACAAATTAAAAATGAATAACATGACAAAAACAAAACTGATCAAATTAAAAAATGCTATTAATAATCTTTGTGGTAATGCAAAATTAATTCCAAATCCATTTGACAAAAATGCCGTTAACGTATATGCAGTATCAATAAAAGATTTACATGAAATTCTAGAAAACAAAGAAATATTAAATGTAACAGAATTATCTAGTTCTACACAATCTTTTGATATTGTTACCAAATAAATAATTTGTGTTATATCAATAATCATAATTATTTTTTAAGCCTATGAGCAAAACAAGACCTGGTAAATATATGCACTTTGTAATAGATGGCGAAGCATATAATCTCCGTCGCTGCAAAGATCGAAAACGTTCAGATGAATATCAAATTTATCAAAATAATAAATTTGTATGTATTTTTTATCAAGATGCCCGCTCTTTACATGACGCAATCGAGCTCGCTATACAACATGTTAAAGGTTATGAACTTTTTAAAGAATAATTTTTAAACTGTACATATGATTTTTATTAAATTAAAAAAGTATTAAAATGAAAATTAAAAAAAATAAATTATGGGCGCGCCCCAGATTTGATAAGCAAATGATAGATATGAAAGTAATTCAAAATATATTAATTTTAATAACAATATTATCTTTAACTGCGTGCAATAATACACACCTTAAATTTCCACAAACTAATGAATATTGGTTTGAATCAAACAAACAATTTATTAAAGAACATATTATTTATATAACCCGAGAATCACAGGGTTGTTTAGATTTGCACGAATATTATTGTATTGATAGTTTAATTCCAAAGCACGACGATATTAAAATAACTTTTGTTCCTGCAACAAAAGCAAAAACTAAAGATACAGTAATTATTAATATGCATTATTCTTTTCTTGATGCATATTATATTGAAATGCTTGAACTAAGATTGAATCGTCTTTTTTATTTTGCAGATAATGATTTTGATACAGCATTTAGATTTTATATAATTCTTACTACATGAAAAATTTTATATATTGATGATAAATATAAGACAACCTATAGTTGGAGATTTGATTATTCATAACCGTCGTGGTAAACAATTTATTGGTGTTGTTTATGCTTTAAAATATTTATATAAATGGCAATCATGTTTTATTTATTGGCCAAAAAAACAGAAACCACAAGTCTATAGTGATAATGTAGGTTATGCTAGTATAAATATAGCAAATTTAAGAAGTGAATTTGTTATAATTAGAAATGGAACTAAAATTTATTAGAGGTAATTATTACTAAAACAGTACAAAAAGGTGATCTTGTAAAGTTAAATGATAAAGTGTTTCACTTGTATGGCTTTGTTAAATTAGGTACGATTGGATTAGTAATTCAATCTCACCCAAATAATAGCACCGAAAGCGTCCAGCCTGTTGGTATGTGCTTAGTTAGTTTTACAAATGTTGATGTATGGTGTTATTGGGAAGAGTTAGAGATTTTAAATAAATATAATAATGTTAGATGATAATGCAAAACAGAACATTGGTACTATGATCAATATAACATCCGATTATATGTGCCAATATTATGATATTGCGGAATCATCAATTGGTATTATCACTGGTTATCAGCATGACTTACCAATACCTTCATCAGTATTATATGATAATAAGAAAAAAATAAATACTAAAACACATAAAAAGATTTCTAAAGGTAAACATGCATTTCCTAATCCTTTACGCTATATGTATATTGTATTTGTCGAGCAAAAAGAAATATACCTATATTCAAATGAACTTAAAAAAGCATAACATGTATGCTAGAACCTTATGTCGGCGCTATTGTATTTGTAGATGTTCCGACATTAATGTTTTATTTTAACATAGACAAACATGCGCTTGGTATTATTGTAAACGCAATATCTACAAGCATGCCAAATATTAGTTCATTTCCTGATGATAATTCAACAATATTATATACGGTATTTATAGATGGAACGATGTTACGAGTTTATGCATCAGAAATTGTTATTATAAAATAAAAATTATAATTTTTGTTATGTCATAAAATATTTATGTTACGGTGTCAAGTTTATTAAAATTATAAAGAAATCAAAGCATACCTTATAATTAATATAGTGTGAAATAGGAATTTATTATTATGTCAAGACTTACAACAAAACAATTAAATCAATTTATTAAGAAAGAAATTCAAAATCTATATGAAGATGCAAATCCTGCAGCACTTGATTCTAAAAGGTTTCCTTTAAAATTATCAGATGTAGCATCTGATCCTGTGGATGCGGCTTCAGATATTGAATCTGGTAATGATCAATTTGATCATGGCAAAGATGATGATGTCATCGGTGTTGAAAGCGCCAGTTTTTCAGTACAACAACTCAAACCATCACAATCAAGCATGAATATTGAAAAGGCGCTTAGTATGGCGTTGGGCATGATACGAGATGATTCGCCAGGTGGTGATTTAGGTGCTTTCATTTCTAATGATAATCATATTATGGATGGTCATCATAGATGGGTCGCAACGGCAATGGTTGATCCATCCGCAGAAATTGGAGGATATAAAGTCGCTTGGCCTGCGACCCAATTATTGGCAGTGCTAAATACGCTAACGGTCGGTAAATTTGGTGTAACGTCAGGTAAACCTGCTACAGGAGGATTTGATCAATTTCAAGAAGCTCCTATTCGTAATCAACTAGAAAAATATCTTGAAAATGGTGCATGGAAAATGACACCTGAAGATGTACAAATGACAATTGAAAAATTTACAAACAAAAAAGGTGAAGAAGCAAAAAATGCAGCTGTCGAAAAGTTTGTACAAAATCTTGCTGGTGCATCATTTGATTTGCCCGCGGGCGCTCCGTCTCGAGAAGATATGCCTGTCATCGATGGTAATGATGTATTAATTGCGGCGAACGCCTTAAGGCAAGGAGAGGTTGATGTTAATCCTCCTTATCATGTAGAAGATCCTTCGGCACAAGAATCAACAAATAATAACGATAACATTATTGTTGAACGTTGGAATAAATTAGCCGGACTTATAAAGTAAATAGTGCATCTTGCCTTAGAACAATCTGCTGCCGGAAAATTGGTACTAATAAAAAATACTAATAACGTTGGTATTATAATAAAGCAATATGGTATAGAATGGACACCATGTTATCATTCATCTCATTATCGTGTTTTTATCAATAACGAGATGAGAACATATATTTCTACAATTGTTAAAGTGTTATAATATTTTATATTATTTATTATAATATAATACTATTAACTATATAAAAACAATAATCCATAATGTTAGATAAATGTGTTAATACCGGTGATTTAATTATGTTGACAATCCATCATCATGGTGTATTTAGTAATGCCTATACTAAAACCATAAAAGATCAACAAATTGGAATTGTTCTTAAAAATATTATTGGTGATAGCGATAATGGTTATACGGATGTTGTAACACTTATAAACAGTAAGGTTGTAGTTATATTGGAAGAAGAATATGAAAAAATTTCCTAAGTCGCTTTTATGGGTCGCTTTAATTGTTGCATTTTTAGCAGTGTGGTCAATATTATCACCAGACAAACAACCAATGACAGAAGTTAGTTATAGTGATTTTCTAACATTAGTTAATTCTGACAAAATTAATTCAACAAAAATAGATTCAGTGACAATAGATAATGGTGAATATATGTTCACTATTTTAGATTTCAAATCTAATAAAATTATTAAAAAATATGCCCAAGGCCCTACTAAGGTTGATGATGAACTTATCAAAACATTACAAAAGAAAAATGTTAAAATTAATTTCAAAAAACCAGAAAGTGGTTCAATGTTTTCATATTTGTTTGTGTCACTATTACCAATTTTATTGATCATTGCTTTCTTTTATTATATGTCACGCCAAATTCGTAGTTCAGGTGGAGGAGCCGGTGGTTTAGGTGGTGGGTTAGATTTTGGCCAATCAAAAGCTAAATTACTTACAAGTGATGATATCACTATTACATTTGATGATGTTGCAGGAGTAGATGAAGCAAGGGATGAAGTAGAAGAAATTATTGAATTTCTTAAAAACCCTCTTAAATTTAATCGTCTTGGTGGTCGTATTCCTAAAGGTGTTTTATTAATTGGTCCACCTGGTACAGGTAAAACTCTTTTAGCAAAAGCAATTGCCGGTGAGGCAGGAGTGCCATTTTTTTCAATATCTGGTTCTGATTTTGTTGAAATGTTTGTTGGTATTGGAGCCAGTAGGGTCCGTGATCTTTTTGAACAAGGCAAAAAACAATCTCCTTGTATTATTTTTATTGATGAGATCGATGCTGTTGCTCGACATCGCGGCACAGGAATTGGTGGTGGTAATGATGAACGTGAACAAACATTAAACCAACTGCTCGTTGAAATGGATGGGTTCGAACCAACGAGCGGTGTTATTATTATTGCTGCTACAAATAGGCCAGATGTATTAGATCCTGCTGTTCTCCGCCCTGGTAGATTTGATAGACGTATTACTGTTAATAGACCAGATGTAAGAGGTCGTGAGGAAATATTAATAATACATACTAATAAGGTACCATTATCCGATGATGTTCAGCTCAGCGTTATAGCAAGAGGAACTCCAGGATTTGTTGGTGCAGATCTGGAAAACCTTGTAAATGAAGCTGCATTAATTGCAGCACGTCTTGACAAGGATGTATGTGAAATGAGCGATTTTGAGCTCGCCAAAGATAAGGTATTGATGGGCCGAGAACGACGAAGTATGATAATTGGTGAAGAAGAAAAAAAGATAACAGCATGGCATGAATCTGGACACGCATTGGTTGCAAAGTTATTAGAAAAATATGCTGATCCTGTTCATAAGGTTACGATAATTCCTCGAGGTCCAGCATTAGGACTAACACAACAATTACCTAAGCAGGATAGATTAACAATTACAAAAAAGTTTGCGCAAACTAGACTTGCCATATTGATGGGTGGGCGAGCTGCTGAAGAAATTGAATTCGGGCATTATACAACAGGTGCATCGAATGATATCCAACAAGCAACATCTCTTGCATATAGTATGGTTACTGAATATGGTATGAGTAAAAAATTAGGACCAATTAAATATGGTGGTGACAAACAATCATTGTTTCTTGGGCGGGAACTTTCAACAAATCAAAAAACATATTCTGAAAAAACAGCGCAATTAATTGATGCAGAAGTAAAAGGATTGGTTCTGGAAGGTTATGAAAAAGCAAAAGAATTATTAAAATTAAATAACGATGTTTTAAATAAAATGGCGGAAACCTTGCTCGTTCGAGAAACAATTGGTGAAGAAGAAATTAATGCATTGGTATCAGGCGAAGAATTACCTGAACCACAAAATACTCGTATACCAACGTACCGCGAACAGCGAGAAGCAAAAAAACAAAAAAGCCGCGAAACAAGTATATTTAAAAATACAAAAACAACCAACGAATAATCAGTTTTTACGATATACTTAATACAATATAATTATATATTTTTTTAAAAGGTATTATGAAAATTACATTATCAGAACTTAAAAAGATTATCCGAGAAGAATTAGATAATAGTGAATCATTGCCACTTCAGTCGGACATCGACACATTCCTAGAACAACTTGTTGGAAAAGCTGTTCGCGATGAAACTGTCCCATATATGGATGCTCCGATGATAGCAAAACATTGGAAAAAATATGCCAGTAAAGAACTAAGTCGAGCATATCCTGATGTACATAGTTGGTTATATATAATGTCAGAGCAGGATAGAACCGAACGAATCCAATCCATGATGGCCAACTTAGAAATACCTCCATATGTCTAATAGGACTATATAATAAGATAGATATAGATAGGGTAGGACATTAAAATGAAAATTACAAAAAGACAACTTAAAAATATTATCAGAGAAGAGAACATCAAAGTCATCCGCGAAGGGGATGGAATCAGAGATGCATATGCCGACGACCATGATATTATGAATGAGGCTCAACAGCGGCTTTTCGCCGTCGCCACCTATGTAGAATCTGCAACAGAAAAACACCCAGAAGGCCCATCAACAGGAACACGTGTCAGGGTGGAAGTTTTCAAGATGATGCAGCGAATAATTAAAGACTTTGAGATAAAGGCACAGAAAGATTACAAAATAGTCCAGGACAAGTGGAGAAAATGAAAATTACAAAAAGACAACTACGAAGGATTATCAAAGAAGCAATGGAAGAACCCTCAACTTATGATTTAGGTCGAGAAGATTCTTTTGTAGGATATGGTCCAGGTACAGAGCTTACAGATCCTAATGTTGATGAATCTCAGGTCAGCGCATCTTGGCCTGATGCCGTGACACACAATGGAAAAAACGTTTTTGATACATTTTATTCACCCAATGCCATGGAGACTACATTGCGATTTGTGAAAAATAAAGGATATTATGAGGCCCAGGAATCATACCTTGGATATGATCCGGATAGTGACACGTTTGTCATGGGATTTGATGCATTCCTTGATGATGAAGACGAATATGGCGATAAGATCGACGCTGGGATGGAAGCTTTGGTTATAACAATGTCTGCCAAAGGCAGGCCACTTCGTATACTAGGTTCGTTCCCAGGAGGAATGTATCCTTTAGGCCTCCGTCATGCCCGCGCTGAACTACCAAATCTTGTTGATATAAGACTAGACTAATGAAGATTACAAAAAGACAACTTCATACAGGAGGATATTAAAATGAAAACTACAAAAAGACAACTCAAAAGCCGAATTCAGAAAAAGCTTGTAGAGGCGCCTGTTGGTACTACAGATGAAAAGCTTTCAAAACAACGTCCTCATCTACAAGTGTTGGCAGAAGAAATAGACTCAGTATTTCAAACATGGGGTATAGATGCTCAGGTTAAGTTATTTAATTCTGGCTACGTAGGTATATCAGTTAGTTTTGTCAACGCGACCGGTACTCCACAAAAATGGTTGGTTGTTGATCAACCTGGTGTGGTCGGCCCCGAAGATCAGGCGATGGGATATATTTTCTTTGGCCCAGGTGGCAAAGCGATCCAACAAAGCAACGCATGGGTATGGGAACAGGTGCCCTATTTTGGTCGTAAATTCGGTGATGCAAGCATGGCAGATGACATTAGGGATGAAGTATATGAAACAATTATAGACACCATTGACAATATATTACAAGAACCAGACATGGCCATTGCCGACACCAATGAATCTATAACGAAAATCTCTAAAAGACAACTAAGAAGAGTTATCAAAGAAGTAATGGAGCAACCTCAACTTCATATGTCTGGCCGACACCAGAATGTTATGACCCAGCTCCATACAGCTATTGATGCGCTAATCGATACTCTCGGAAATGAGGAGGCTCGTCAAGAGCTTCTCGGTATCGTAGAAGATTGGAATACGGAGGCTCACCATGAAAATTACTAAAAGCCAACTAAGAAGAGTTATCAAAGAAGCAACGGAAGAACAGATAAAATGAAAATTACAAAGAGACAACTAAAGAGAATCATCAAAGAAGAGAAAGCCAAAATTATAAATGAAGGCGCACCTTATCCGGATGCGGCGCTGGAATTTGAAGAGACAATGAATGAGATTGCTGAATTGCTTGAACAGGCATTCGAAATAGCTGGTAGACCAGAAGCTGCTCGTACCTATTGGTATAATGGAATCCTTAGTCAGATCGACCCCGAAAGGTATGGTATGATGAACCGTTCTTTATCGATGGCCGATACTTTTGCTGAACTGTCAGATCCTGATGACGATGACATGATGGAAATGGGTTATGAAGATGGACTCGCCGGAAAACAGTCTGCTTATCCGGATAATGAACTTTATATGAATAATTATGAAGATGGCCGGAAAGATGGTCAGCAAGGGGCGTCTTCCATACCAGATGAATAATTATGAAGATGGCCGGAAAGATAGCCAGCAAGGCGCGCCTTCCAAACCAGCTTAGGAAAAAATTAAAATGAAAATTAAACTATCAGAGCTTAAACAGATTATCAAAGAAGAATCACAAAAAATAGCCATGTCCTTCTCCGACACAAAAGTTGGTACTGCGGAACTTGGTTATATTGATCGTATTGATGGAGAAGATCCTGATGCTGAAGATGACCGTTATCAAGCATATCTTAAAAAACAGGGGTTGAATGCATTCGTCGCGACTGGTGATGTATTTTTGAGAGAAGATATAAATAAAACAATAAATATAAAATTATCAGAACTTAAAAAGATTATCCGAAAAGAATCATTAAGCGAATCTTTTTCTCCGATGAAATCAATAGCACCACCGCAAAAAAATAAAGTTAGTATTCTATTAGAAGATCTAACAAAGGCTACTAAAGATTTTGAAACAGGTATGTCAGACTTTTTAAATGCCTTTGATAACGAAGATAGTCTTAATGATCCAAAAAAAGCAAAAGAACTGCTCGCCAAAATTAAAAAAGATCTAGCCGCTCTTGCAGATGAGATTAAAAAAGAAGTTAATTAATTCATATTAGTATGAATTTATGGGGTGATCTATATTATAATATAGATAATTGCCCCCGTAGCTCAGTTGAATAGAGTAGTGGCCTTCTAAGCCGATTGTCGCAGGTTTGAATCCTGCCGGGGGTGCCATAAAATTTATTTTATATTTTCCATATAGTTATTTATGTGGAAAAAAAATACAGATATCCTCAATTAATAGTTGGTGATCTGGTTCATTTCTGTATGGATGCATCAATTGGTATTATTATTAGATCGGCAAGTATAGTAGACATCCAGCAACATACTAGTAAGAATCATCGTAATTATTTACTTTATTACGTATTATGGGCCGACGGGGTTTCAACTCCTCATCATGATTTTTTATTACGTAAAGTAAAATAACAATTGAAAATATCATACAATATATAATATATTTTTAAAGAGTGTCCGCCGTACAAAATTATTACAAGATTAATGTTGGTGACTTACTTGAATGCATCTATTTTAAGCATATTGGAATATGTATTAAGCTCAGCGAATATAATGGTATAATGATATATGCAATAATGTTTTCTCTAGAAGGTACATATGTTGTACGAAACAGAACAGGTGTTAATCTAATTAAACTATGATAACTAAAAATAACTTATGTGAACTTGATTTGCATGGTATAAAGCACGAGGAAGTTGAATCATTATGTCATAAGTTTATGAGTAAGTATTGGTGTTCTCAAAATGAAGGCCATATTATTACAGGCAATAGTTTAGAGATGAAAAAGTTAGTTTTTGGTGTTTTAAAACAATATGATATTCATTTTGAAAAAGCCCAATTAAATAATGCAGGTTATTATAGGATGTGGTTTGAATAAAATAAAGCATATTTATATGATATTATTTTTATTTGGGTGTAGTTATCCAAATCCCAAGAATATAGTTACACAAAAATATGATATTATTGGCTGGATGAAAGATACAGGAACTCAAGTCGTTCCTACAATAGAGTGGCATAAATTTACAAAAGATATGTTGTGGACTCGAATAAAAAATAAATGTATGTTAATAAACATATGTTTACTAGAAGATTGTAAATTGTTCGAGTATTATATATCACAAAATATTAAAAATCATGAACAATATTATTTTATAAAACATATTATTGATAATGATAGAGATTTTTTTCATTCAATTTTACTGGATTATATTAATTGGATTCCTAATTCAGAATGGCATGGTGATGAATTACCACCTGGATATCCGGATGTACCAGTTCAAGTATATAATACAAATATAAGATTAAGTTTTTTGATTACCCATGTACCACATACTACCAAACGTAATCAATTAATAATGTTTGATCATTATTTAAACAAAAAAGAAGTATATAAATATTTTAATTTTTTTGCACCTTTCGGTTCATCAGATGCGTATATTACTAACGATCCAAAAAATATTAGATCTACCTGCAAATTATAACGATATAGTCAAATATTTATAATTTTTAATAATACTTATAAATTGTTATAT
>Ga0114999_10003161_pt1 | contig 20931 bp, 20 predicted proteins | sample ArcticOcean_MG_C_3_FD_89820 | JGI IMG/M metagenome (GOLD analysis project Ga0114999, IMG submission 89820) | Marine microbial communities from western Arctic Ocean - ArcticOcean_MG_CB8_126 | ecosystem: Environmental > Aquatic > Marine > Oceanic | place: Arctic Ocean: Canada Basin | collected...
CAGAAACCAATGTACTGACTGCGAGAAGGGAGTGATGCATCAAAACTGAGCTGATTATTATCAGTGATTTCACTGTCATCTGGTGATGTTTCCACCACGAGGTTGCCGACAATGTTGCGACTGACTCGCTTTGCTCTCAGAGTACTTTCAGGTTTAATATCAAGGGGAGCACCCGGTAAATAGGCATCCTTAAAAAAATCTTCACCTGTTCTCGCGAAGACATCACGGAATCCTGTCAGCCAGGTTATAATAATTCTATTGCCGTCAGTTACCCATTCACCTTTTTCAATTTCATTACTGGCTTGGCCGGTCCAGAATGAAGAAGCTCGCCCTGCTTTTTTTATAATTAAATAAAAAGTGTCACCCGTATTATCTTTAAAAGCCCAAAATCCTATTAAATCGTTAGTGTCTAAAGAAGAAGTATCTTGGTTATTTTGAGCTGATGTATAATTCGAAATAATCATCAGGATGATGGCACTGATCATCCACAATCGGGTATATCTATTGCTAAACTTCATGACTACCAGATGAGGCAATTTATAAAAAACATTATACTAAAAAACAAATAAGTAGTTTGAAATCGTCTTTAATTCAATCCAGCGTGTCCGGTTGGGCAAAACAAAAAAAGTATTATATTATAATTGAGAACAAATACCATTTGTCCACGTGGAAATGACAGCGCCACTTTGGTCTATGTTCCTGGATAGAGAACAAGCTGAATATATTATGCAGTATGTCACATCTATTCTACTTTATCTTAAAATGCGTAATACGCCATTCAATATGACATTCAGTGTCGAAGAGGGTGAATATCAAGCGCCGATATTTGAGTAATTCAAGGGTGTGTAGGAAATGGATCCTTGGTTGACGCAATCTCGATCAGTTAGTTTTCCAGAATTGTTGAGACGTTTACTTTGATCATAGCTAAATTGGTAAGTATCTTCACTAATTTGTTTGAATAAACCGCCTATTCCTCGATCGTCAGGTACCGTATGTTCAATAGGTGTACCGTTGTCGACAGGGTAGGGAAAGTTTACATTATGAACAATTAGACCCTTTTGCGTCTTATTAATGTGTTCAATGCTTAATTGTGTGGAAATAGATGCAGCCGTTCGTAATGAGGTTTCAAATTCTTTATCTACATGGCCGTTCTGCGATTTTACACTATTAAATATTTCTTTAGGTACAACGATTGAAAAAGCAAATGCCGGTATCCCCCATAGTGCGCCTTCACTCGCTCCCGCAATCGTTCCCGAGCACATGATTAATGGAATAGATGTATTATAACCGACATTTATTCCTGAAACAACAACATCGGGCTTTTCGTCAAGCAAGTTTCCAAGGGCAATATTGACGCAATCGCTTGGGGTCCCATCAACTGACCACGCTGGACAATTCAACCCTTCAAACTTTTCGACCCTTACCGTCCGATAACGGCTCATTGATTTACTCACCCAGCTTTGTTCCGATTTTGGTGCTACTGCGACTACGGTAAAATGTTCTTTCAACGCTTCTACCAATACTTGAAGAAAAAAACAGCCTACTCCGTCATCATTTGTAACGAGAACTCTAGGTTTTTGCATTTTTTATGCTAAAGATTAAGATTTAGAGAAAGACGACGATGGACTAAACTGTCATTTAGATCATGCCAGATTACACGATTAGCCCTTTGGGCTAGGGGAACAGGCAGCGGTATTCGTCCCGCGAAATCCGAACTAAGCCGTGACAAGGGAAGAAGAGGCTTTAAGGAGTTATTCTCTTTAGAGAGATTAGACTTTATCTCAATCACGCGGACGGTGATCTCTATTTTCACGCCCATCGCGGCGATCTCGGCCACCCTGTCGTGGGCCACGATCTGATCTTTGATCCGAACTTCGCTGTGGTCTTTCTTCGACCGTTCTTCCTTCCCGTTCGGCCATAGCAATACGTCGACTTAAACGGATGCGACCTTTATCATCTGTTTCAATACATTTGACCCACATCTCATCACCCATTTTGCAGATATCTTCAGCCTTTTCTACGCGGAAATCTGCCAGTTCTGATATGTGAACGAGACCTTCTTTCCCGGGTAAACACTCAACGAATACACCAAATTCTTTAATTCCACGAACAGTCCCACGATAAATTTTATCAACTTCCATATCTGCGGTCGAAAGTTCGATTTCTTCTATCGCACGTTCCATCGATAATTTATTATTCGAGTAAACTAATATTTTTCCGCTATTATCTTCATTGATGTCGATCCCCGCTCCACTTACTTCTGTAATGCGCCGAATATTTCTACCTCCCGGACCGATGAGGGCGCCGATCTTTTCCGGCTCAATTTTCAACTGGTGAATGCGCGGTGCATGTTCATTAAGATCTGGGCGTGGTTCAGCTAATTCTCCAGACATAGTTTCAAGTATATCCAGTAATGCTTTCCGGTTGAGAGCGACTGCTTCCTTTGCGATTTCAAAGGGAAGACCTTTAATCTTAAGATCCAGTTGAAATCCGGTAATACCTTTTTTCGTGCCGCAAATCTTGAAATCCATATCGCCGAAATGATCTTCACTGCCCAGAATGTCCGTAAGCACAACATGTTTAATGATATTGCCCGAATCATCGGTTTTTGAAACTAAACCTACAGATATACCGGCAACCATGTCAGTGATTGGAACACCGGCATCCATAAGAGCTATACAGCCGCCACACACCGATGCCATGGAACTGGAACCGTTAGATTCCATTATTTCGGAATTCAGACGTACCGTGTAGGGGAAATCATCTTCAGAAGGGAGGATGGGGAGCAATGAGCGCTCAGCAAGCGCACCATGGCCGATTTCTCGACGACCCGGTCCAATAAATCGTCCCGTTTCACCAACGGAGTAGGGTGGGAAACTATAGTGCAGGATGAAAGACTTTGAGCTCGATCCACCCGTAAGTCCATCCATGTCTTGGGCATCTCCGGAAGTTCCTAAAGTTGCAATAACAATATTCTGGGTTTCACCACGTTGAAAAAAAGCCGATCCATGGACGCGTGGCAATATTCCCGCCTGGCACTCTATGGAACGTACATCTTGCGGATTGCGGCCATCAGCGCGTTTGCCTTTTTCCAGGATATTTTCACGATAAACATTTTCCTGTAGAATTTCAAAAGCCATTCGCACATGGTTAGGATCAAAATTCTCCTCCCCTTCCTTTTCTTTTACTTTTAAGCTCGTTTCCTGCACGATCACCTTGACCGCATCATCACGGTCCTGCTTTTGATCACTGAATACCGCATCGCTTAAACGATCACCTACAGAGTCTTGGATGAATGCGAATAAATCAGGGGGGCAGGTGTGAAGCTCAAACTCCTTTTTCGCTTTTCCTGCCGCCGCGTGCAATTTTCTTTGCGCTTCAATTATTTTTTTAACATTCCCGTGTGCAAATTCAAGCGCTTCCAGGAAGCGTTCATCTGATATCTGATCGGCGCTTCCCTCGATCATCACCATTTCATTTTCATTGCCGACATAAATGAGATCGAGTGTGGACTGAAATTGTTGTTCGTGAGATGGGTTTACTATAAATTCTCCCTCCACTTCGGCGACACGCACGCAACCAATGGGGCCGTCCCAGGGTATATCAGAGATCAATAATGCCGCTGATGCGCCATTCACCATTAGAATATCAGATTCATTTACTAAATCGGTCGTAAGCAGCATCCCAATTACCTGCACTTCATTGAGGAACCCTTTGGGGAATAGTGGACGCAGGGGGCGATCACATAACCGGGAGGTAAGTATCTCTTTTTCCGAAGGGCGTCCTTCTCGTTTAAAAAATCCACCAGGAAAACGTCCCGCCGCGGAAAATTTTTCTCGGTAGTCTACGGTGAGGGGAAAAAAATCTTGATCTGGAAAGCGGAGCCCAGAGGCCGCTGTGGCAGCGACGAAAACTATTGTTTCTCCTAATTGTATGGTGATCGCTCCATTAGCCTGTTTTGCCAATGTGCCGGTTTCAATGGTAATACCGAGGTCATCGACTGTTACTGAGTGTTTCTGTTTTAACATCTTTTTCCTTTATTTCTCTTTTCTTTAAAATTCGCGCTACAAGTCAGAACTTTGACTTTATTAATAAATCTCCTCAAATTAAATTATCCCAACAGAAGTATTGCGGTTGGTTTTACCTGGCTTTTTCCACCGTATGCTGACCGACACTATAATGTGTGGCAAGGTGGAATTTACCGGTGAGCCTTATCTACGCAATTTCAGGCGCTGCAATAACTCGTTGTATTTTGTAAGGTCGTGTCGCTTAACGTAATCGAGCAACTTTCGCCTTCGGCTTGTCATCCCGATCAGTCCGCGACGTGAGTGAAAATCTTTACGATGCGTCCTCAGGTGATCGGTCAGGTGATTTATCCGGGATGTAAGGAGGGCAATTTGCACCTCGCTCGATCCTGTATCTTTGTCATGTACTCGGTAATCGCTTATTATGTTCGTCTTATCAATCGTTTCTGTCATTATTTTCTTTCTTTTCACAACTTGAGGGACGAGCGTATTCTTCGTCCGTGAATCCAGCGGAAGCCGGAAACACCGTTTCAGCCCGACAGTATTATTGCCGGACAAGTCGCGGAAAAGACTGTATTTACAGCGCTTTTCTCAACGCAAGGGATTAGAAAATGGCCGTATAGGTATGCATTGCAAGCTTTTATTTATCTACAAATGGCCAGATAATGTCATCTATAATGCTATCAACCGGCTTTAAAAATAATGCCAGTAATCTTTTCGCACCCGTCTATTTTCCTGATTCGTTCCAGAATTTCATTTTTGCGGAATGTTAATTCCTGACGTAAAATAGGGTTGGAAACGGCAATGATCAAACGGTTTTCTTTATCAACGCGTTGAGGCCGGCACCGATCAGCATGGGTGCCACCCATAACGTTACGCCAATGAGTAATGAGATTTTCTTCAAGGCGAAGTTCACCGATCTTATATTCCTGGATGAATGATTCAACAAGGGTATCCATTTTTAAAGCAGGTCGATCAGTGGATCGACCTGCATTTTCGGGCAGGGATCGCAAATTCGCGATCAGGTTTTCTACATAACGAGGGAATTTCATCGTAAACAGAACGATACAATTATGATCGATTTGGTAAGAGTGAAAGTAATTCTCCTAAGCGGGTAATGCGATAATAACCGTGATTTTGATTATCAGGATCAAAAATCAATGCATTCCAACCGGCTTTGATTGCTCCATCGGCATCGCGTACAGGGTTGTCGCCGATATGGAGAAGATTATTAGGTTGGAGTCTCATTTTCTTTTCAACATGAGAAAAGATCCGGCGATCAGGTTTCTCGAAACCAATTTCACTGGATATAAAAATTGACTCAAATAAATCATCTAATCCTATTTCAGCGTTCAAGCTGCGTATTCGCTTATCCCAATTAGTTAAGAGCGCAAGTTTGTAGCCGCGGGTTTTCAAAGATTGAAGCGTAGGCAACGCATCTTCCGTGAGATTCCATCGTTTAGCTAAGGTAAATGTTTCGAAGAGATCTTTAAAAATTTGCTCAAAATCTTTATTTTTACAATAGGGTCCGACCGTCTGCCACACGATGTTTCGCCAGAATTCAAATTCCGTATCTTCGCTCAGATTTTCACGCGTTGTTTTCTGAGCGCGGGCAAATGTAACTTTAAAAAGTGCATTTAATGCCATCGGTTGAATCGTGACGCCGTGATTTGAAAGTACTTCGGCATAGACAGCACCCACGGAAGGGTGGGGAGTCAAAAGCGTTCCCGCGGCATCGAAGGTGATGCCTGTTATCGCCGTTATATCCATGCCCTAAGTAATCATAGTCCATTGACCTTCGACAATAAAATTTTAGATGCTATTATTGATTCTGACTTTTCTTGACGATCGAGACTACCGTTTTAATTTTTTAAAGTTTATAAATTATGGGCTACCTGCAAAATCTCCAATTTATCTATCGCGCCTGGCGCTATCGCTTGAAACTGGAGCCGGAGGAAATTTCTTTTATGATAAAATCACTCACTGCAGGCGATACAGCCGTTGATATCGGCGCTCATAAAGGGGCCTATACCTACTGGATGCAAAGGGCGGTTGGACGAAAGGGGAGAGTATTTTCGTTTGAGCCTCAACCGAAACTCGCAGCATACCTGGAAGCGATGCGAGCTTCTCTTGGATTAGATCATGTAAGAGTGGAAGAAATGGGAATCTCGTCAAAGTTTGGAAGTGAAGAACTATTTGTACCAGGTTCTGGGCCATCTCCAAGTGCAACTTTGGTTTTCCCTCAAGAGAGTATTTCGGGATCAACTTATGATGTTCGGATTGAATCGCTGGACAATTATTTTAAAGAAAAGGAGGGAGGGCCCATTCGTCTTATAAAAGTTGATGTCGAAGGCCATGAATTGAGCGTTTTTCGTGGTGCTGAACGAATTCTAAGTGAGGACCGACCCACATTAATTTTCGAATGCGAAAACCGTCACCATGCGCATGAAAGTATTTGCACTGTATTCGATTTTCTCGAAGGACTCGGTTTTAAAGGAGGATATTATTTTCGCGGTAATTTTCAGCCGCTATCACAGTTTAATGAATCCGAACACCAGGTATCCGGAAAGTCTCCTTATATTAATAATTTCATTTTCGAACATGGATCCCCTCCATAAGGGTAGAGAAAGAAAATCAGACCGGGTTCGATTTATCATTTTTGGATTTATTATGCTCATATAGTTTACTGTATCGAACAAGCGTATAGAACGCCATGCTTACGGCTATATAAAATCCGGGGAACCCGTCCATAAAGCCAAATTTTATAAAATAGCCTCTGATAAACCGCCACCAGGGTCTCATGACAGTATGAATTACTGACCAACGCTTTCCCGCTTCCAATTGCCGTTTTAAAAAAATGTCACTAAAATAAATTATTTTTTCAATTTGGGCGTTTAAACTCGGATAGGTATAATGATGGAGGTCGCCACTGATCTTTTGCGCAACCCCGTCGAGATCGATTTTTTCATGTTCGCTACCTCCGCCCCATCTCGCGTTTCCGGCACGAAAGAGACGTAGACTGTAATCAGGGTACCAATCTCCATGCTTAATCCAGCGGCCCATAAACCATACTTTTCGCGAAAAATAGGCTCCATTAAATGTATTACTGTCATTATTAATAAAAGAGATGATTGAAGCTTTAAGTTTTGCTGAGACCTCTTCATCTGCGTCGAGAGAAAGGATCCATGGTTGAGTGACATAGTCCAAGGTTAAGTTTTTTTGGTCGCGATAGCCGCGCCATTCGTGTTCATGAACTTGAGCATTATAGCCGCGCGCAATGTCCATCGTGCTGTCCGTGCAATCGTTAATCACGAGGATGATTTCATTTACCCAGGATGCCACGCTATCCAAACACCTCTCGAGGTTCTCAGCTTCATTGTGCGCAATCATTACGACACTGAGAGGATATTTTTTTTCCTGATTCATAAACGACTACTGAAGTCTTCCATAACATGAAAATTAGAATGCACTGTTCGGTAATTGTAAATTAATTTTATGATTGATACAGATTAACAGAGCACAAAAATGCGTTATGAGGAATAACTCATACGTGAGTTTCAACTGATTAATCGAGAAATGATCAATGACTAATGAGGATTTAATAAATAGGCTTCGTGGAGCAAAAGCGGTTCGCTTCCTGCACAGGATCATTCCCTTAGGGCGTAAATATCATCCGCTTTTAGCCTTGTTGAATAAGCGACAAGGTCTAATAGCGGTTCCCTTTGCCGAGTCCTACGTGATTACACCGGCATTGTGGAGAAAACAAATGGCCAATTATTTATTAAGCGGGGCAGATTTTATACCTGAAATAAAGCTTATTGAGCCTCTATTCCGAAAATTGGACAAAGGGGTTATTCTCGATGTTGGTGCAAATACAGGGCTCTACGTTTTATTGTTACGGTTATACTCAAGTCTACCTATTATCGCTTATGAACCGGACCCTTTTCTTTTTAAACTTCTGAATCAAACAATCAGTTATAATGGAATTGAAAATATCGCGACCAAGAATCTCGCTTGTGCCGATGCACGGAGTGAGTTGACCTTTTCGATGGGAATAAACAGTTCCGTCCTGGCTGAGAATGTGAGCGGGACAACTCCAGCTACGGAACCTGCGAGTGAAAGTAATTGGGATGAAGAAGCCTTAGTCTCGCAATCAGGAAATGCCATTATAAAGGTTCCAACCGTGACTTTGGATGAAGATCTGGCCGATCTGCCATCGATCGCGCTGATAAAAATAGATTGTGAAGGCTACGAGTACCATATTTTGAAAGGGGCAAAAAAGTTAATCGACCGGCACCGTCCCTTTCTTTTTTTAGAGCTTCATCCAACAATGCTTGGAAATTTTCAGCATACGCCTGAGGAGGTCATCGATTTATTAAAACCCTATTACGATTTGGAATACTGGTGTTATCAACACCATTGGCCGACCACTAAATTGGGGCGAAGTATTGAGAAATTTAAAAAATCAAAAGCATACCAATATAAAGATGAAGGTGAAATGTTAGCTGAAATAAATGCCAATTCTGGAATCTCGCAAGTCTACCTCATGGCGAGCCCTAAAGGGAAATAAAATGGATATCGAGGGCTTTAGTTATTTTAAAAATATATTGTTAACCCATTATCTCAATTCACGGAGGAAATCCGAAATATCAGCTTTAGCTTTATCAACCGTAATGGTGGTCATATAATCATTTTCTTCATAGGTTTTAAAAGCTTGATCTAGATTTCTGTTGGGCATCGCGATAATTTTATTTTTCACTTTCCATGGACCGTAGACGCGATCATCGGACATACCATAAAATGCAACCGTAGGGCACCCGCAAGCTGCAGACAAATGGGTGGTTACAGTATCGACACCGACATATAATTTAGCGCGGTATAATAAATAGCCTAATTCAGCGAAAGACATCCCATCCTCGGAGTAGATACATAGCTCACCCGTTTTCTCCTTTAATAATTTTGCCTGTTCAATTTCCGTCGGATCGCGACTCGTATTGATGACGATATAATCAAAGCTCTCGAGAAGCCAAAGTGAAAGTTTAGCCCAATTCTCCAATGGCCATTCCTTGCTTTTCCAACGGGTCGCCAAGCGAATAACGACAATATTATTATTGATTATTTTATCGAATACCGGTGCTGTCTTTTCTCGTGAGTAATGGAGTATTGGTGGTGAATCGGGCAGGGGGAAATATTTTTTTACGATCCGGTAATCCTTTTCAACGGTGTGCGTTAGCGATTGATCAAATACCAGGATATCATCAAAAACCAATTTCCATAGTGTGTTTAGATGGGTATTCGTTCCGTCGGCTACCTTGGTTTTCCCTTTAAGAAAAGATGCTAGCCAGCGTGCTCTGCTTTTATCCGTCAGCTCAAAAATATAATCAAAGGTGTATCTTCTCAATTCTTTGATAATACTCAGGTCACTTAAAAATGTTTTTATGTTTCGATTCTCATTTTCAATTGGAGTGTAGGGAATCACGCGGTTGATACAGTCACAACCATCGAGTATTTCTTCCGAACCTTTCCTCACGACGACAAATATTTCGGCTTCTGGAAGTATCTCTTTTACCGCCGATAGAGTCGGTGTCATAAGAAGGGAATCTCCTATATGCAGTAACTTTATAAATAATAATCTCATTCTACTTTTCTTTAACTTTTAAAATACTGAATACATTCGGTAAATGTAAACGGGTAAGTTAACGAGTTGAGCTTCTACCATTTTCCCTTTCAATTGTCTTGTGATATTATTGAATCTCACTACTCTACGGCAAAGATGAAATCATTCATAACTAAAGTATTTAGTAATCTTGCTGCTCTGTTTGTGGCCTTGGGATTGTTCGTCGTTTTTTGGGTGATGCTTATTGTAATCATCGCTTTATTTTTCGACGAAAGAGCAGTTCCGATTAAAAAAAATTCGGTATTGGCCTTTGATCTTTCAGTTAATATCATGGATTCCCCGCGCGACATCACGGCATTTGATTTAATTCAAGAAACAATCGATGGCCCAATCCCTCAGGTCTTATATTTGAAATCTGTAATTGATGGTATTGATAGAGCAGCGGAAGATGATCGCATCTCGGCGTTATATCTTCATGGCAGTTTGCGGCCTGAAAATAACGGTTCCAGTTACGCGGCATTACGAGAAATACGGGATGCAATTAAGCGATTTAAAAAAACAAATAAACCGGTAGTCGCTTACCTTGTGAATTCATCGATGCGGGATTACTATTTATTATCCACCGCCGACACGATCATCCACAACCCTTTTGGACTCGTTACTTTAAATGGCCTATCAGCTAAGTTGATTTATTTTGGCAATGCATTTCAGAAGTACGGAATCGAGGTGCAAACTTCTCGCGTGGGTAAGTACAAGTCAGCGGTAGAAATTTTTACCGGCGATAAAATGAGTGCTGAGGACCGTTATCAAACAACAGAATTAATTGAAAGTTTATGGAATAACATCCTCACCGACATTGGGGATATTCGAAATATTGCCCCTGAGACACTTGCCGATATTTCAACTGATCATGGTTATTTTTCTTCTCAAGAGGCGCTTGAATTGGGCCTCGTCGATGAGTCCGCCTATTTTGATGAGGTGCGTGATAAACTCATGGATATTGGTGAATTCGATGAAGATTTAGAAAGTTTCAGACAGATTTCATTTACTGACTATCTCGCGGAAGGCCGTCAGCGTACAGCTGAAGTGTTGGGTATAGCCGGAAATGGCCAACCTAAAGTTGCCGTTGTCTACGCTGAAGGCATGATCGTGAATGGGGAGGGGAATTTTGACCAGGTAGGTGGCGATCGAGTCTCTCGTGAGCTACGAAAATTAAGGCACAACGATGAAGTTAAGGCTATCGTTCTACGGATCAATAGCCCCGGTGGGAGTCCTGTTGCATCCGAGGTAGTTCTGCGTGAATTGAAATTAATTAAAAATGAAAAACCGGTTGTAGTCTCGATGGGTTCCTTAGCGGCATCAGGTGGCTATTGGATTGCCGCGAACGCAGATACGATCATTGCCGAAGCGACGACAATAACCGGATCGATTGGGGTTTTTGGTATATATCCTAATTTTAAAGAAATCGCTAATCGAACAGGGATAACGTTTGATGGCGTCAAAACATCAAAATATGCTGACATATTTACTATCGCTCGGCCTAAAACGGATGATGAACTTGATCTCTTACAAGAGTATACCGATTTTATATACGACGCTTTTATAGAACGTGTAGCGGAAGGACGTAATTTGAGCGTCGACGAAGTAAAAGCTATTGCCGAGGGGCGAATCTGGTCTGGCGCCGAAGCTTTGGAAGTTGGACTTGTCGATAAATTGGGAGGTTTGGATGACGCCATTGAGCATGCGGTTGATATTGCCGGTATAAAAGGTGAATGGCAATTGATCCAGGTTCCTGAAGAGACAGATGCCGCCGCGTTTATCGAAAAATTCCTTGGCGGTAATCCCAAGAATGAACCTCTTGGGACAGAAGGTTTGTTTTCCCAAAAGTTGCGACAAATGCAGCGTGAACTTCCGTGGTTAAAAGCACTCAATGACCCTCATGGGGTCTATACACTCATGCCGCTTAACTTTAAATTTAATTAAGTTATTACTTGCTTTTAGCTTTCATCTCATTCCCGGACATTGACAAAATTTGCTTTGTGGAAGAAACTGCTTATTGATCATGGAAAATCTGGAAATCACATTAAATCGAGATTGTAAAGCTACGCTGATTCCCGCGGGTCACGAAGTTCTTCTCACTGAAGGGACCGCCGTCCACGTCGCTCAGGCTCTCGGCGGTAATATTACGGTGCGTAATGATATGGGACTGTATCGAATAGGAAGCGCTGACCTCGATGCGCTGGGAGAAGAAGTTGCCGAGCAAATTAAATCCCAAAAAGTCACAGCCGACGTAGCTGATAGAAGCTTTAGTGAAGACTCAATTTGGCAGGCTTTAAAAACCTGTTACGATCCTGAAATACCGGTTAATATAGTAGATCTAGGATTAATATATGATCTCTCCGCTGAGACGCTGGATAGCGGTAATAACAGCGTTAAGGTTAAGATGACATTGACCGCACAGGGTTGTGGAATGGGGCCGGCGATCGCCGCAGACGCTAAAGATAAAATCGAAGCTATACCCGAGGTTGAGTCAGCAGAGGTAGAGATTGTTTGGGATCCGCAGTGGACCCCCCACATGATTTCCGAAGAAGGACGAAAGCTACTCGGCCTTGATTAAAACCCGATAAAATATGAAAATGGAGGCACAAAAGAGTCCTCCCAAGCCGGAGTTACAGAAAATCCAGCGCTTTGTCGATTACCTTGCGCTGGAGCGGCGCCTTTCGGGCTATACGGTCCGTAATTACAGAACCGCACTACTGATCTTTTTTTCCTGGTATCGGCATTACGGTAAGTGGTCTGGAGATATAAAGAAAATTTCGAGCCGTGAAATTCGCGATTACCTCATAGAAAGTCAACGGCGTGTTTCAAGGAGAACGCTTCATAATTATGTTTCAGGTCTAAGAGCTTTTTATAATTATTGGTTGAAGCAAGGTGAGGTTAAAAATAATCCATTCGAGGGGATTACATTGCCCAAATTGAATAAGCCATTGCCTAAGTTTTTAACTGAAAATCAAATAACGCAGTTAATCTCAGGTCCCATGCGTCTTCTCAAAAGCGAGAGCCTATCACCCTTTCAAGCCTGGCGGGACAGACTTATTCTTGAGATACTTTACGGTGGAGGTTTAAGGATAAGTGAATTGGTCGGTTTGAATTATGGCATGGTTGACCTCAGCAGCGGTGTGGCCCGTATCCTGGGTAAAGGAAATAAAGAAAGGCTCTGCCCGCTGGGGAAGGTGGCTACGACCTGTCTCAATAAGTTTCGTTCTGAATTCGCTTCTCAAACAGGTTATGACGATCCTGTCCTGGTTAATGATCGATTTAAAAGAATAAGTGCAAGAACCGTTCAATTAATGACAAAAAAATATTTAAAGTTAGCTGAATTACCCCTTGATATGTCTCCTCACAAGATACGGCATTCTTGCGCGACGCATTTGCTTAATAATGGGGCCGATTTAAGGTTGATTCAGGAATTATTGGGGCATGCCAGTCTCTCAACCACCCAGATTTATACGCACGTAGATTTAGCTCGACTCAAAGAAGCTCATCGCAATGCCCATCCCCGGTCGTAGGCGGGGGGTGAAATCAGTGAACAGTAAACAGTTGCGGTGGTTAATTAGCTTCGTCTGCGTCTGCCTCATCGGTTATCTAACTATTTAATATAATATCAAGGTGGAACGTGGTGTCCCTAGCGCGTTAGATTAAGTCGTAATAAAAAGAAGCGTGCTAGGGACAGCCCGCTCCACCTTTGGCTGCAAGAATTATGACGCAATATTGTCGGATAATATCTAGGACGAAGATGTAGATTTACACGATAGCTGGACTATAACATCACTTAATCGAAGCGTAGAGCTGTGATTTTTCTGGTTGTAGAACGAGGGTGTGTGAAGTTTGTAAGAGGGAAACTTTTTTCTTCAATCCATAAGATACGGGAAGCTGAGCGACACCGATTAACCGACGCATGATTTCTGCTCCCGTGATCTTAAGCGTTTTAACGAGAGAAATATCTACCGACGATCGATACACTTGGACGAATTGGGTGATTAATTCTATGTTTTGTTGAGCGAGAATAAAGTGGGCAAGCGTCACACCGATTTCGTATTCGGGACCGCCAAAAAAGGAAAACTCTGGATCGATGATCATTATCTCTCCTCGGGTTTTCAACCAGCTACCGGGAAAGAAATCACCGTGTAGCAGTGTATTTCCATCTTCCAGATAAAATTGGCCAAGTTCTTCCACCGCGGTTACATACGCTGCATCATTAATTAATTGAATTGCCGCTTCATTGAGACCATCGGTGATGCCATTGAGATCCAAACCATTATCGCGTACGAGGGGATAGTGAAAAATATGTTCGTGATTGAGTTCCCGCATATCACGATTTGTCAGACTATTTCGACTGCTTTCATCGAATGAAATCGAATGGAGAGCACTCAACCAGCTTGATAAGGCTTCAATATTTCCAGGGGTCAATTGCGCGCCTTGATAGAGATCGGTAAAGTCCATGGCTTGACCTAAATCTTCAATTGCGATGATGCGGGAAATCGGATCGAGGTCGAAAAGTTTGGGTGTGTGACTGGCAACTTGCGGGTGATCTTTTATCAACTCATAAAAATGAGCTTCCCGAATGACGCGATCCCACGGCGCTTCAATGTCGGGATATTTTTCTACCCAGGGTCGTGATTGTTTTAAAATTAATGTACGTTCGTTAGTGCGAACACGCATGGTGAAGTTCATATTCCCTTCTCCGGCCTTCTCAGAATTCACAACGCTATCATTCGCTTCGAGTATTCCGCGTTTACGCAGGTAAATGTTAAGGGAATCATGATCATCAAAAGAGAGAAGGGTGATTTCTGGGTACGTTTGAATCAGTTCATCTTTGTTCATTGCGTTAAGGGCCGTGGTTGAGTGCAAAATGTAAATGACAATGCAATTTTTTAATAAAAGATTGAGATGTTAATAATAAACGTAAACCTTGAAGCACAGACAATATTGAGGAATTAATTAAATGAATATACATGAATACCAGGCCAAGACATTATTTGAAGCTTTTAACATCCCGGTAACCAGGGGCGCGGCCATTCATATGCCGGAGGAAATTCTTGGGGCACTTGACCGAATATCCAGTAACAAATATGTAGTGAAAGCTCAGATACACGCCGGAGGTCGCGGTAAAGGAGCGTTCGTTGACGGTTTAAAAGGTGGAGTAAAGCTTGCTGAATCTAAAGAAGTAGCGGATGCCCTCGCGCGAAAAATGTTGGGCAATACCCTGATCACTCACCAGACAGGTCCCGAGGGTCGCAAAGTTAATACCGTCTACTTTTCTGAAGCGATAGCCATTGATAAGGAATATTACCTTGCTATCCTCCTCGATCGTGCAAGTTCCCAGCCAGTTATTGTCGCCTCCACAGAGGGTGGTGTGGAGATAGAAAAAGTAGCTGAAGAAACACCCGAGAAAATAACCAAAGTATTTATTGATCCCACCTTGGGGTTAAAACCCTTTCAAGCCCGTCTCGTTGCGTATGGGCTTGGTTTTCAGGGTAAACAGGCATCACAGATGGGCAAGATTGTCAGTGCCCTCTACCGCCTTTTCTGTGAAAAAGACTGCTCACTCGTTGAGATTAATCCACTTATCAGCACACCTGATGGCGACATAGTGGCTCTCGATGCCAAAGTAAGTTTTGATGACAACGCGCTCTTTCGACATCCCGACATTACTGAGATGCGCGACTTGAATGAAGAGAATCCCAAAGAAGTTGAAGCCTCAAAGTATTCTTTAAATTATATAGCTCTAGATGGTAATATCGCTTGCATGGTCAACGGTGCCGGTCTCGCGATGGCGACGATGGACATCATCAAGCATTATGGAGGTAATCCTGCTAATTTTCTCGATGTCGGTGGTAGTGCGACTGCTGAGCAAGTCACACAGGCTTTTAAAATAATCCTCAGTGATCCTAATGTTAAAGGCATACTTGTAAATATCTTTGGTGGTATTATGCAATGCGATGTTATAGCTGCGGGTATAATCGAAGCAGCTAAAGCAGTTGAAATATCCGTGCCTCTCGTCGTACGGTTGGAAGGGACCAATGTCGATAAGGGGAAGAAGCTACTCGAAGACAGTGGTCTCGCCATAAACTCAGCCGACAGCTTGGGCGAAGCAGCACAAAATATAATCAAACTGGTTAATTCCTAATTCCTAATTCATAATTTAATAACCGTGAGCATCCTCGTTAACAAAGAGACAAAAGTTATTGTTCAAGGCATAACCGGTAAAGCAGGCGCGTTTCATGCCTTACAGTGCATGGAGTATGGCACCAATATTGTAGCGGGCGTTACTCCGGGTAAAGGGGGGCAGGTCTTTGAAGATAAAGTACCGATCTTTGATAGTGTTATGGATGCCGTCGATAAAACGGGTGCAAATGCAACCCTGGTATTTGTCCCACCCGCCTTTGCCAGTGATTCCATTTTAGAAGCTATAGACGCGGGTATAGAGCTTATTGTCGCTGTCACCGAGGGAATTCCGGTGCGCGATATGACCGAAGTGAAAACTAAACTCGCGCTCTCCCAATCTCGGATGATCGGTCCCAATTGCCCGGGTATCATTACTCCTGGAGAATGTAAGATGGGCATCATGCCGGGCTACATTCACAAGCCGGGTAAAGTTGGCGTTGTCTCCCGCTCCGGCACATTGACCTATGAAGCGGTGTGGCAACTTACAACTCGCGGTCATGGGCAGAGCACTTGCATTGGTATTGGCGGAGACCCGGTAATTGGGACAACACATACCGACGCGATTAAGCTTTTTAATGAAGATCCCGGGACCGACGCCATTATTATGATTGGTGAAATTGGCGGAGACGCAGAAGAAAACGCCGCTGCTTACATTAAAAAGAACGTTAAAAAACCGGTTGCGGCTTTTATTGCTGGAACCACGGCACCGCCCGGTCGCCGCATGGGTCATGCTGGGGCTATTGTCTCAGGTGGGAAGGGTACCGCTGCGGCTAAAATTGAAGCGCTTACGGATGCCGGCATTGCTATTTCACCGACTCCATCGGAAATTGCGGATACACTTTTTAAGATATATCATCCGTGATTCGGTCGCTTGGGACTTAATTAAGATTTCTTTTTACGGGAGTAATTTTTTCTCCCATAATTATTACGTCTCCCCCTGCCTTTTGATTGCGGGTTTAAATGATCGCCTTTGCGTAAAGTGTCAATTTGGTCACGCAGGAGCGCGGCTTGCTCAAAACGAAGGTTTTCTGCCGCTTCCAACATCTCAGTCTCCAATTCAGCTATGACAATTGCTACATCCTGGTTTCCCTTTGCCTCGGATACGGATATCGGATCTATCTCTTCGATCTTATCTTTGTAATGTAGACTGGCCTGCACTGGTCGCTTAACACTTTTCGGTGTAATCCCATGTGTTTTATTGTGTGCCATCTGCTTTTCCCGACGCTGGTCTGTAACTTCCAGTGTCTTTCTGAGCGAATCATTTAACTGCTCGGCATAAAGGATTACCCGACCCTTTTCGTGACGTGCGGCACGACCCGCAGTTTGAATGAGACTGGTAAAACTGCGTAGAAATCCTTCTTTATCTGCGTCGAGAATGGCTACAAGTGCGACTTCTGGTAAATCAAGCCCCTCACGAAGGAGATTGACTCCGATGAGCACATCAAATTCACCACGCCGTAAATTACGCAGAATCTCGACACGTTCAATCGCGTCAATATCACTGTGAAGATATTCCACGCGAATATCACGCTCACGAATATAATTACTTAAATCTTCAGACATACGTTTGGTAAGTGTGGTGACAAGCACACGTTCACTCTCATTTACCGCCGTCTGAATTTCACCGATGAGATCTTCAACCTGGCCCTTTGTTGGGCGCACTTCCATCAGGGGATCAAGCAGTCCGGTAGGCCGAATCAATTGCTCAGCGACTACCGGGGAGAGCTGCAATTCACGATCAGATGGAGTAGCGGAAACATAAATCGTTTGACCGGTGATCTCTTTAAATTCATCGGCACGCAGCGGACGATTGTCGAGAGCGGATGGCAAGCGAAAGCCATACTCGACGAGCTTTTCTTTTCGTGTGCGATCACCGCGATACATGCCGCCTACTTGAGGAAGCGTGGCATGGCTTTCATCAATGATGAGAAGAAAATCGGAGGGGAAAAAGTCGATCAGGCAAAAGGGCCGATCTCCCTCATTTCGGCCTGAGAGATGGCGGGAGTAATTTTCGATGCCGCTGCAAAATCCCATTTCCTGAAGTAATTCGAGGTCGTACTCGGTACGCATACGAATACGTTGAGCTTCGATCAATCGCCCTGATTTTTCAAAAAAACTGACACGCTCCTCTAATTCTTCTCGGATCGCTTGAATAGCTGAATCTAACTTGCGCCGTGGGGTGATGTATTGATTGGCAGGGTATAAATGGAAGTAATCAAGGTTTTTACCCGTATTCCCGGTAAGCGGTTCGAGTTCCTGTAAACATTCAATCACGTCCCCCCAGAATTCTACGCGAATAGCGCTTTCCATGTAAGCTGGGAATATATCTACAACTTCGCCCCGTACCCGAAAGTGTCCGCGACTAAGATCTATATCATTGCGTTCGTATAAATTTTCCACCAATCGTTCGAGAAATGCATTGCGGTTGAGGGTTTCATTTACGCGCAAGGGAATCATCATTTCCCTGAAATCTTCTGGAGATCCTAGACCATAGATACAAGACACACTGGCCACGACAATTACATCCTCTTGGCTGATGAGTGCGCTCGTAGCGGCAATGCGCAGACGTTCGATCTCGTCGTTGATGGAAGAATCTTTTTCTATGTATGTGTCGGTATGCGGTATATACGCTTCAGGTTGATAGTAATCGTAGTAACTTACAAAATATTCGACCGCGTTATTGGGGAAAAAGCTTTTAAATTCGGAATATAATTGTGCCGCTAAAGTTTTGTTGTGTGAAATTACGAGAGCTGGACGCTGTAATTGTTCAATAATGTTTGCTATCGTGAAAGTCTTACCTGAACCTGTGACTCCGAGTAAGGTCTGATCACGATTTCCCGCTTTAATGGATTCTAACAAAGTGTCAATTGCCTGAGGCTGATCCCCGGCTGATTTATAATCTGCTTTTAATTGAAAGTTCATTAAGTTAGGAATAAAACGTTATTCATCACTTTATATCTACGTGTATTTCATAAGTATTCAACATTATCTAATAGGCTGATAATGATTTTCACATAGATTATTGTGGCTCTCACATATCATAAAATTAAGAAATTCAAAAAAGATGAAATGGTGAAAGGAGTAAGTAATGAAAATTGAAGAGCTTCCAAAATGGACGCATGCGATACCCGTATTAATTGGTGTAACCCTATCGATTATTGGCATTCAATTCGGACCGGCAATGGGTATACGTGGTACTATCGGACCTATCATTGGATTACCTGTTGGTGTGATAATTGGTTTTGTAATTCTCGCAATATACGCTAAATCCAAAGGCGATTAATTATGAGATACACCAGCGCATTCGCGGGTTGAAAATAATTGGATCGGAATTAAAAGAAATATAATGATGGAAAATGAGAATATTATTGAACCGACTTTTAACCATATTCTGAAAATATGGTGGAGTTATATATGGCGAGTGACGTTGTTCAGCATGGTGCTCGGATTCATTCTCGGATTTGCAGCTGGGTTTATTACAGGAATTATGGGGAGAGGTGATCTTGCTCAAAATGTTGCGGCATCACTGGGATGGTTAGGATCAATCCCCGTTTCCATTTATGTAATGGGAATAGTTCTGAAAAAAAACCATGGCGACTTTACGATATGCCTTATAAAGTCAGCTGACGATTTCAGAGTGAGGTAATATTTTTATCGATTTAAAACCCATTACCCTAGAAATCAACAGCCCTCGCTGATCTTCAAAACGAAAATTAAGTATTTCCTATGGACTTAAAATATATCGAGCATGCAAAGGACCTCGTAGAAACTAAGGACGAGTCAAATCCTTACGATTTTGATAATATATTCAAGTTTGATTCGTTTGGAGAAAGAAGATTATCAAAAAGAAAACTTAAAGTTCTTAAGGTCATTGATCCTACGGTAAGAAAAATGCTTAAAGATGGAGAAAATGTATATTACATGACGGATGGGGTTAGAACGAGCAGTCTGGAAAACTTATTTATCGGCTGGATCGCGTATTACTATAATTACATGGCCTTTGTTTTCACCTCTGAAAGAGTAATTTTAATTCATCTAAAATCGAAAAGAAAGAAAGGTGCTTATGTAGGTGAAATTAAATATACGGATATTAAATCTATTCATTCTAGTTTCTTGGGAAACTTCACCTTAAAATTTAACAATAATAAAAATGTTCTATTTAGAAAAGTCCCGCGTAAGGATCGAAAGTTTTTAAAAGATTTTCTGAATCCGATTCTTGGGCAAGCGGAGTCGATTGCAGATACAGCTATACCTGGTATTCGCAATCTATGCCCACGATGCTTTACGCACATTACTCATTACCCCAGTCTTTGTCCCAATTGTTCATGCAAATTAAAAAGTCCGGTCATTGCCGGTTGTCTTTCATTAATATTACCGGGTCTGGGAGATATCTATCTGGGGTCCAAAATTCTCGGCTTTATGGAACTGACATTTGTGATCCTTATCTGGGCAGGGCTTATAGTGAGTGTGATCGAAGAATATCAAATGGGTTCAAATATCTATGAATCTCTCATTCCCATTTTGGTTTTCATGTTTATATTTCATGGAACGGATGCTCTAAAAAGCAGATATTTAGCGCGCAAGGGGATTTTCCCCAATGAAAAGATAAACTATGAAGCTGGAAGTTAGCATTGAATTAGAATTGATCTTATTAGTAATCGTTAATGACATTCATTCAGTGAATATGAGTTAATTTATAGATATCATAATGATTTCACATCAATATGAATGTATATTAGTAAAGGTCCCTAAAACTGCTGGGACAAGTATCTCTTTAGCTTTGAATTGTGCGCATATTTTAAAACCGCATCGGGATATTCAGGAAATAAAACATGCATTAGAAATGAATCCGAAGATCGGTTGTTCAGAAAACAAAGAACCAGTTTCCAATGATGCTTATAATGAATATTTCAAATTTGGGTTTGTAAGAAATCCCTGGAGCAGGGTGGTTTCGCTCTACAATCGAAAAGAAGGAATACAACCTTCGGAAAAAATGAATTTCGATGAATTTGTTAATACGATTAATTATAGCAGTGATGCTTGTGTCCATCCTTCACGGCA
>Ga0114999_10003163_pt1 | contig 20910 bp, 21 predicted proteins | sample ArcticOcean_MG_C_3_FD_89820 | JGI IMG/M metagenome (GOLD analysis project Ga0114999, IMG submission 89820) | Marine microbial communities from western Arctic Ocean - ArcticOcean_MG_CB8_126 | ecosystem: Environmental > Aquatic > Marine > Oceanic | place: Arctic Ocean: Canada Basin | collected...
CGGCATGGTGGGACCAAACAGCAGGAGAGGGATACCTAGTTCTGGAAGACGATCTCTGGCTGTGGTGCCTGACTGTCAGAGACGGACACGGGAATCGTGGCAACCAGGATGAACCACATCGCGGCGCCTGCCGCCATCAACGCTGCGCCTGCGGCGCGCTTGCCTGCGGTGGTGGAGCCACGATAGAAGATCAGGCCACCAGCAAACGCGGCGGCACCACCGATAGAGAGCACTAGCCAGATGACGCCTTCACTACTCATGGGTGAGCCTCACGGCGATGACCTCTTGGACTGCTAGGGCTAGGCGGCGGGTTTCGGACCGATCAGCGGGATCTTCGATGCGACGTTGCGGATCTCACCGTTGTCCCATACGACCAGCAGGAGCGTGGCGATGAAGATCGAGCTGTAGGTTCCGATGACGATCCCTGCGGCCAGAACGTAGAGCAATGGCTGAATCGAGGTCGCGGCGAACATCACGAGCGCGACGACCACGATCAGTAGCGTGATTGACGTGTTCAAGGAGCGGGCGACGGTCTCACGGACGCTGAGGTTGACGATCTCTGTGATGGTGAGCGTGGGGAATCGAACGATGTTCTCCCGCACGCGGTCGAACACGACGATGGTGTCATTAACGCTGTAGCCGATGACAGTCAGGATGCCCGTGATGAACATGGCGTTGACTTCAAACTCGAAGAGCTTCCCGAGGATCGAGAAGAGACCGAGAACGATCACTGTGTCGTGGATGAGGGCGACGATGGCAGCGGTGCCGTACCTGAAAGGCGAAGGCACGCGCCTGAAGGCAAATGTTACGTAGACAAGGATCGCTAGGGCGGCGACGACTACGGCGATCGCAGCGTTGCGCACGTTTTCGGCAGCGATGACACCGGTGACGGTGTCGAATCCTGTGACCGTGATGGGGCTTAAAGCGTTGAGTGAGGCTTCTATCTTCTCACGACCACCATCCCTTTCGATGTTGCCGTCGGTGTCTCGGATGGTTGGCTCCAGTTCACCTACGCGGATGAAGTAGTCTGTGCCGAATGAGCCATCTTGCTCAACAGAGGGTTGGACGATCGATTCCGGGTGGCCGATGTCGCTGAGGGTCTTTTCAACGAGCGCAGGGTCAAGGACATCTTCGAAGTTCATGGTGAAGGCTGCGCCACCGCTGAAGTCGATCCCAGCGGTTAGCGCGGGAGGGATAGCAAGGGTGACGATGGATGCGATGAAGAGGAGGGCCGAGATGCCGAAGGTCCATTTGCGGATGCTTACGACGTTCATCTATGCACCCCGCTCGGCGGCTGATCCGCCTTTGTACACTTCGGGGCTGAACGCTCTCGGCCACTTTCCCAACGACGTACCCACGGCCAGAGCCAGCATCTTCTTGCTGATGACGATTGCCGTGAACATGCTGATGAGCACACCGATGGTCAGTGCGACGGCGAATCCCGTGACAGATGAGTTGGCGCCGCTACTGCCGAAGAAGAAGAGGATGCCGGCGATGATGAGCGTGGAGACGTTGCCGTCCCGGATGGATGTCCAGGCGCGGTTGAACCCGATCTGGACGGCGAACGGGAGCGTGCGACCGATACGAATCTCTTCCTTCATGCGTTCGAAGATCAGGATGTTGGCGTCTACGGCCATACCAAGGGAGATGATGAAACCCGCAAGCCCGGCGAGGGTTAAGGTGACAGGCAAGAGCTTGAAGACGGCGAGAACCATGGCGGTGTAGAAGACCAATGTTGCTGCGGCGACGAGCCCAGAGAGCCGGTAGTACGCGATCATGAAGAGCAGGACGAGTACGAGGCCGATAACGCCCGCTTGCAACGCTTGATCCAAGGAGTCTGCACCGAGCGACGCTGCGACGAAGGCTGATGAGAGTTCCGTTATGGGAACGGGCAGACGACCGGATTCGATCTGAATGGCAAGCTGTCGGACTTCTTCGGCGTTGAAGTTGCCGTTGATCTGGCCACTGCCGGAATTTATGGGGCCCGATACCACGGCGGACACGAGGGTCTCTCCGTCCATCTGGAAGGCGAGTTGATCTGGAGTTCCGCCTGGAATGTTGGTGTTAAAAAGCCGGGTGGTGATCTGCGAGAACTGCTGTGCTGCTCCGCGATTGAGTTCGAATAGCAGGATCGGCCGACTGGTTACCGTATTGGTGCCCGCGAAGGCCGTGGACATGTCAGCTCCGGTCAAGCCTGTGGGCAGATCCGTGAACGCGTCACAGGTGAGTGTCGTGCAGACACGCTCAATGATCTCCAAGAGCGCGGTAGAGCCAATCAGGGACTTAGCTGCTTCTTCGTCCTCAAGACCGGGTAGTTGGATCACCAGGCGATTGGTGCCCAGTTGTTGGATGCTTGGCTCTGAGACGCCGAGCTTGTTCACACGACGGGTTATGTTGTCCACGAGCCCCGCCATCTGGTCCTTGGTGGGCTCGAAGCCATCTTCGCCTGCCTGGTAGACGAGATGGATGCCGCCTACGAGGTCGAGGCCGAGGCTGAGCCCGAGAGGCTCGCTGGAGCCTCGCTCGAAGCTACCGAGGTCAATGTTCTTGACCGCAAGGGCCGCGAATGAACCGCCAACCAAGATGATCATGGTTAGGGGCCAACGCAATCTATAGGGCCATACGAAGAGGACGGTGGCGATGCCGCTGAGGATGGTTTGCAACACGTTCTAGATGAGGTGGCGATTGCCACCGTGCCTTTCGGTAAGCCTGGCAGCGGGCGTGTCCGAGTTCGGGTCGAACCTGAACGACGCCTGCATGTTGGAATCGGGGCAGGGTGCGCGAACCGTCGGAGCTGCGTTGGTCGCAGAGCGCACTAAGGGCAGATTCTATCACGCGGAGGTACTGGGCCGGAAGCGGTGGCGGAGCGGGATTGGTTAATCATTGCTTGCCGGCGTAACGAAGGGGAGCGCACACGCTTGCAGCTTGCCCACGTAGTGCCCATCGTTTGTGCACGCTTCGAAGCTCGCGCCCGGTGCATAGACCTCACCGCAATCGTGGCACTCGTACCCGAGATCGATATCTTCCTCCAGACTGCTTGGCTGACTGTTTGGCTGCGTGCCTGACATGGCTAGTCTTGCCCCTCGTTGGCTTCCGGTGGCGCGGCGGGTGCGTCGCCGCCTTCTTCCTGATCGTCAGGTTCGTCTTCACGAGGCGAGCGGGGCTCGCCCTCTCGGTCTTCCTCTGTGCCGTTGTCGACCTCGAACAAGTCTTCTTTGGCCCGTAGATAGTCGACGTACAGCTTGCCGTCCAGGTGATCGGCTTCGTGTTCGAGGGCCTGGGCGAGCAGGTCTTCGACACCCTTGTACTTGATGGGCTTGCCATCAAGCCCCACTGCGCGAGCCCACACTTGCTCAGCGCGAGGTATGTAACCCTGCCAGCCAGGGAGGCTGAGGCAACCTTCGGTGACCTCACGCTCGCCTTCTTTGCGGGTGATCTCTAAGTTGATGAGGACGGTCGGTTCTTCGTCGTCTGGAAGCTGGATCACGCAGATCCGCTTCAGCGACCCGACTTGGTTGGCGGCTAGACCGACACCATAGTAGTGGTACATGGATTCGATCATGTCTGCAGCCAGCTTGTGCAGTTCGGGGTCGTCGAGGTCGCGGACCTTGATGGCCTTCTCACGAAGGATAGGGTCGCGCCCCAGGTAGTGCATCGGAAGGATCGCCATGATGCACAAAGTATAACTGGCGGGCCATGACGTTGGCTCGCTGTGAGAGCGTGGCGGGCCGTCGCGAGTTCAGATGACGTTGACGGGATCGACGTCGACCACCCAGGCAGGGGGGAGCGTCAACTTGTCGAGCAACAACTGTGGGTTCGCGGCGCGGATGAATACGTGCCAACGCCATGCCCCTCGCAAGCGGGGCGGGTAGCCCGGCGCCGGGCCAACGACGTCGACGTCTTGCATGTCCCACTCGCGAGCGATCTTGCGTAGCGTGTTGGCCATGCGCTGAGCCTCGTTGCGGGCAGTGGCGACATCTGAATGGCCGAAGAGTAGGCGAACTAGGCGCGTTAGGGGCGGGTTGCCGTGGTCTCGCCGGTACTGCATCTCCTGTTGGTAGAAGGCAGGGTAGTCCTGGAGTGCGGCGGCCTGGATCGCATAGTGGTCTGGTTGGTAGGTCTGGATGAGTACCTCGCCGTGGCCGCCCCCGCGACCCGCGCGCCCCGCGACCTGGGTGAGCAATTGAAAGGTGCGCTCAGGCGCTCTGAAGTCAGGGAGGTTCAGGCCGAGGTCCGCAAGAACCACGCCAACGAGCGTGACTGAGGGCAGGTCGAGCCCTTTGGCGATCATTTGCGTGCCCACGAGGATGTCGGCCTCGCCAGATTCGAAGGTATCAAGCAGGTCAGCGTGGCTCGCGGCGGTTGTCGCCGTGTCGCTATCCCATCGGAGTACGCGTGCGTCAGGGAGCAGCGCACGGACTTCCTCCACGATCTTCTGGGTGCCTGCGCCAAGTGACCTGATACGCGGACTTCGGCAGTTCGGGCAGACCGAGGGCACCTGCCTCCGTTTGTTGCAGTGGTGGCACATCAGCGTTCCGGCCTGGCTAGCCCCCGTTCTCTGTTCCCTCTGTTGCTCTGGGCCGTGCAGCGTCAGTGGTGTTGCGCAGCGCGAGCACTTGACCACGTGGCCGCAGTTGCGGCACTCGACTATGCCGGCGGTGCCTCTGCGATTGAGGAAAAGAATGGCTTGCTTGCCGGTCGCAAGAGTGTGGTGAAGACGCTCCTGCAGGTGCTTGCTGAACACACTGCTGTTGCCCTGTCGAAGCTCGTCGCGCATGTCCACGATGCGGACACCAGGCAGGTGCGTGGCGGCGCCCGACCGCTCGATACGCGATGGGAGGACGAGACGCCCGATGGCCCCACGCTCGGCGGCGTACGCGGTGCCAAGATCGGGTGTCGCGCTGCCGAGCACGACGACTGCGCCGGTGATGCGGGCCATCTGGTTGGCCACATCTCTCGCGTGGTAGCGCGGTGCGCCATCCACCTGCTTGTACGTCCACTCGTGCTCTTCGTCGAGGATGATGAGGCCGAGGTCTCGCTGAGGGGCGAAGAGGGCAGATCGCGGGCCGACGACGATCCGACGCTCACCGCGATGAACCGCCCACCATTCCTCCCAGTGACGCATGGGAGAGAGACCACTCTGGAGCAGGGCGACCTCCCCAGGGAACCTCGCTTCGAAACGAGCGACGGTCTGGGGAGTCAGCGATAGTTCCGGGACGAGGACGATGGCGCGCTTGCCCGCATCCATACAGCGCGCGAGGGCTTGCAGGTAGACCTCGGTTTTCCCTGAGCCCGTCACTCCTTCTAGAAGAAACGTTCGTGGAGTGATTGAAGGGTCGTCCTGAGCGGCATTGATGGCGGCGAGCGCTTCTGACTGCGGCCCGGTGGGGAGTAAGGGCGATTCACCTACTCGCCCGCCGGTGGGATGCAGCTTGAGGGGCTCTTCAGAAAGGGAAACGAGCCCTTTGGCGACGATTCCTGCGAGTGCGGTGGCGCCGAACTCCCGGCGGATCGCGGGCGCGAAGTGGGTCGCGGTAGGGTGCGAGGCGAGGTGCGCGAGCAATGAGGATTGCCTCGGAGCGCGCTTCAACGATTCAACGTGCGTTGCGACATCTGCGAGGGAGACGGCCAGGCGAACGACCTGCGCGGTGCGTTGCTGTGGGCGCGTCTCTGGCTCAGGCATGCGCTCCTCCAGCAAGCCTGCATGGATGAGCCCACGCGCGGCGTTGGCGACCCACGGCCCAAGTGTGCGCGTGAGCATGGCTACCTGGTGCGGTCGCGGGTTGGAGCGCAGGTAGGAGAGCAGCCGCGTGGCACCCGCCGACAAGCGCTCCGGTTCGTCGGCGTCGGCGATAAGCTGGACGGTGGTTCGCGATCGACCGCGCATGCCTGGGGGCAGCATGGGCGCGATGGCGTCGAACAGGGAGGAGCGGTAGTAGCGAGCGATCCACTCTGCGAGCTTCAAGTGCGCGACATCGAGTACCGGTTCGGGGTGGACGAGCCCCAATACTGGCTTCACGTAGTCGAGTTTGAGTTCCTGTGCCAGCGCAACGACGACGCCGTGGAGCGTGCGTTGTCCGAAGGGCACGCGTACCAGGTGGCCGACCGCGAGATCCAAACCTGGGGGGCACTCATACGTGAATCGGTCGCCCGGGACGTTGGTCCGAGAGTCGACGACTACTTCTACGTAAGGGGCTTTTTCGTCAGGCGTGACCAAGCGGCGAGTCCTCCGGCGCGGAGTATAGGCCCGGGGTGGTTGGCGGGCGGGTCGAATAGCACGTGGGGTTGCGTCTTTGAACTGACGCTTTCAGGGTCTGGATACAAAAAAAGGGACCGGCCATTCGGCCGGTCCCTTGAGAAACCGTAGTTCGGACTTGCGCGCCTACCGTTTTCCGGTTTGGGTGCGCTCCTTGATGCGGGACGCCTTGCCGGATAGCCCACGCAGGTAGTAGAGCTTGGCCCGCCGGACGATACCGCGGCGGATCACCTCAACGCTCTCGACGTTGGGGGAGTGGAAGAAGAAGCTTCGCTCGACGCCGATGCCGGATGCGACACGGCGCACGGTGAAGGAACTGGACGGCCCGCCGCGGCGCTTCCGGAGTACGACCCCCTGGAAACTCTGCTGACGCCGACGTTCGCCTTCACGGATCCAGACGTTGACTTTGATGGTGTCCCCGGGCTGGAACTCAGCGATCTTTTCGTTCGAAACCAGGGTTGATACTTCGCGGGCTTCCATAACTACTCACATCCTCATTTGGGTCGCAACCTCACGATTATAGCCGGAACGGGGCTGGGCCGACAATGTTGACCGCGATAAACCCGAAGCGCACGGTCGGCGGAACGCTGATCCCTCGCGCTGTCGGCACTTTTCTCGGACCGCTAGAGTTTGATCACCGGGTATACGAACGAAGCGGCCGCACCTAAATCAACCCCCGCACCGCTAGCGAGAACGAAGTGCGTACATGGATCGATGCCTTATAGAAGCGGTGATGGTCGACAGCCCTCTAAGCAGGGGAGCGTGGCCTCCAGCCTAAGAGATGCTCAAGCAGAGAGTCTTCGTCGACTGCCCTACGACGCGTTGAGCGCAGAAGTTTCTACTTTTCTGCGCCTTTCGCGCCTTCTGCTTCGCCCTCAGATTCAGCCGCAGCGGCCTGGGCTGCGGCAACCTGATCAGGCATGGCCTCAAGCTCGGTAAGCCGGGCCTTGATCCCCTTCCAGATCTTGTCGTACTCGGCCCGCACGTCCTTGTTTCCCAGAACTGTGGGCTGTGAATCATCTCGATACGCCGGGCGGAGCGCGATCTCACCGAAGTAGGTGAGACCCATCTCTTTCGCGAGCTGCTTGCCGCCACCTCTGCCGAATACGTCTCCGGTGTAGTTCTCGACAACTCCGAGAACCTCGACGTTCAGCTTCTTAATCATGTTGATAGAACGCTTAGCGTCTAAGAGGGCCAGGGACTGAGGGGTCGTGATAGAGACGAATCCGTCCATCTCAAGGGTCTGCATCACAGTCAGCGGAGCGTCGGACGTGCCAGGTGGCATATCCACGACCATGAAGTCGAGTTCACCCCAGTCGGTCAACTGCAAGAACTGGTTGAGGGCGTTATGAATCATCGGTCCACGCCAGATGACCGCTTCCTCCTCGTTCTCTTGGAACTGGGACATGGAGACGACCTTGACCCCCCAGTTCTCTGCTGGCTGGATCCGTCCGTTAGCCATGTTGGGGACATCACCCCCGCCGATCACCTTTGCAGCGTTGGGGGTGTCGATATCGGCATCAAGCAGGCCGACGCTGAATCCTTGGGCGGCGAGGTATACGGCGAGATTGACCGCAACGGTTGTCTTACCGACCCCACCCTTGGCGCTATAAACGCCGATCTTGGTCTTGATCCGGCGAAGCTGTCGATTCAGCGTGCGTTTGGTTTCCCATTGCTGCTTGATCTGCGCCAAGCGCTGCTGCCGCTGCTCTTCACTCATGGTCATTGCGCGTGAACTCCACCGCGGCCAAATCCACACGAGGAAGCAGGCCGCGCTCCATAGTTGCGATCCCGTACACTGGCGTGGGGTGGGTTAGTCGTCGAGCCCGAGGAGCTTGCGACCGTCCTCACTGATGCTGTCGGGGCTCCACGGCGGGTCGAAGGTGATGTTCACCTCGACATCTTTAACGCCATCGACTTCGTTGATGGCCCACTCAGCTTGCTGGGCGATGAACGGACCCATGCTGCAGCCGGCGGCCGTGAGCGTCATCTCAACATGCACTCGGCTCTCGTCGTCGATATCGATGTTGTAGATCAGCCCAAGGTCAATCACGTTCACCGGGATCTCCGGGTCGTAGACATCCTTCAACGCTGTTCGGACTTCTTCGACCGTTACGTCTGCTGGCATGTTCGTTCTCTGCCCTTCTTTTGTTTTGCAATTCAGCCAATTGGCCAAGCGCGTTACCCATGAATGGTAGGGAAAGTAGACCAATCATGTCAACAATTATCCATAGTGCTCCAGCGACCCAATCTACCCCTCGTTGTGCGGAGTTGTAGTGGCCTCGTTTGGTGGGGTTACAACGGCCTTAATCAGGGCGATTGCCCGCTCCTCCGTGGCGGCGATCGCAAAGAAAAGCGTTGCGCCATCGCGGACGACGACAACGTGGATGTCATCGCTCAGTTCTCGATGGTGTGCGGTGTGGTCGGCCACGGAGATCGGTGAGAGGCCAAGCCCAGACACGAAGCCGTCGAACACCTGGCCCACGAGGGCGCTGGGATAGCTGCTGTTGGCGACAGCCAGGATGCTGACATCAAGATCACGTAATACGCTGGGCCGTACGCCTGCTGGCAGGTGCTGAAAGTCATCTGCGTAGGCGACGAAGGAGATGCGGTTGATGCGAACCAACGATAGGCCGTCGGCAAGGTTGGGAACGGTCACATCAGCTTTGCCGATGAGGTGCTCCAACAACGGTCCGAAGTTCCTGACGAAACCGGCAGCAACGGGTGGCATGGGCGGGGTGCCAGGCATCTGCAGAAGGTCGTCCCAAGCATCAGGGAATTGCTTCGCGAAGGTATTCCCCGATGCCTGCTGTCCCCAGGCGCTGCGCACGCGATCGCCCCACGGAGAAGTAGGGCCAAAGCGAAAACTGCCGACATCTGCATCGATCCAACCATCAACAAGGTCGCCTCGGGAACCGGTATCATCCCGGCCGGCAGTGGTGAAGCGAGCAGCGACTCCACTGGAGTCGTCGTCGAGGAGCACGTCAGCCGATTCCAACGTGAACTCTTCAACGCCCAACGCTTCGCTGGAAAACGTCGCGTTGCCTGGAGGCCGGATGTAGACGTAGGCGTTCGCATCCACCGGGGGGACGGGAACCCCCCGCATGCCCACAGGCAAAGCGCCCGGGGGAGCCTCAGGCGGCGTACAGGCAGCTAACAGCATCGCGATGGTGCCGGCGATGATCAATAGTCGACGTGACATGGCACGCACAGGATAGGGCGAAGAGACCGGAATGGCACCCGAAGCCGTGCTGGTGGTGATCTTGACTGACGATCTTGGCGATTCTGGTAATTCCTGCCGAGTTGTGGGATGGTCTAGCCAACAAGTTTGGCGAATAGGCCCGAGCGAATAGGCCCGAGAACGAGGGCCCCAAGGAGATCCCCGTGCAGAAGTCTGTATTTGAGTTGGATGGTCAGGAATTCGTTGCACTATCAGATGAGGCGCGCTCAGGCGGATCAGCGCACGACCAGACCCGCGACATCTTCGAGCGGATGGATCTGGAGCTGAGGAAAGAGGGAGTGTCGCTGATCGGAAACGTGCGCACGCGCCTATGGGCCCGCGACGCTGACGCCCGCACTCGTGGCAGTAGGGCACGCGTCGAGATGCTCGCCAACGACGCCCGATCAGCAAGCTCGTCCTACATCGCGCCTGATCACTTCGAGACCACCGCGAATATCGCCGTGGACTTGGTCGCGATGAAGCCCGCTTCTGGGCTAACGAAAAAACTCACAGAGTACGACCCCGCCCAGGTGCCGCTGCGCTACGCGATCTACGGCCCGCTTGTGTACCTGTCAGGCGTAACGTCCGACAAGGCCACGCTTGCTGAGCAGGCGCCAGATATTTTGGCTCGCATCGGTGAGTCGCTGGTGGCCGCTGGCAGTTCGTGGGAACAGGCGACCAAGGTGTCGTTCTACCTGCAGCGCGACGAGGCGCAGGAGGAGATGGCCAAGCTGTTCGCGGCTGCCGTCACCGCACCGAACGCCGAGCTTGAGTACGGGGCCGTTGATGCCTTCGCAGGCCCCGACGCGCGCGTAGAGATCGAGGTCACGGCCACCGTTTAGGTGGCCGTCGGGCCGTGCGTTGGCCCGCCCGACCCTAGCGCTTGCGGCGGGAACGGCGCCCTGTCGAACGGACAGACGGATCGCGGAACTCGGTCTCGATGGAGCCCGCGTTCCCACGATCGACGACCTCTTGAGCGATGAGCAGCTTCTTGAGATCGATCATCTCGTCGCGTAGGAGGGCAGCCTTCTCGAACTCCAGTTCTTTGGCCGCCGTCTTCATCTCCAACTCCAGACCCTTCACCACGCGGGCCAACTCGCCCTTGGGCATGTCCTTGCGGACGGTGTAGGCCGCCCGAGGCTCCGCCGCTTGGCGGATGGAGTCCGTGATGTCGCGCACGGCTTTGATGATGCCCTTGGGCTCGATGCCGTGCTGCTTGTTATACGCAGCCTGTATCTCACGCCGACGCGTTGTCTCGTCGATCGCTTGTTTCATCGAGGCCGTGATCTTGTCCGCGTACATGATCACGTGGCCGTCCACGTGACGCGCTGCGCGCCCCATGGTCTGCACCAACGAGGATACGGAACGCAGGTAGCCCTCTTTGTCCGCGTCGATGATCGCGACCAGGCTGACTTCCGGCAGGTCCAGCCCCTCGCGCAGCAGGTTGATGCCTACAACAACGTCGTAGACGCCCAGGCGCAGGTCGCGCAGAATCTCCGTGCGTTGGAGTGTGTCGACCTCTGAGTGAAGGTAGTGCACCTTCACGTTCATCTCGCGCATGTAGTCGGTCAGTTCTTCCGACATGCGCTTGGTGAGCGTAGTGACCAGCGCGCGCTCGTTCTTGGCGACGCGCTTGCGTATCTGCTCCAGCAGGTCGTCGATCTGGCCTGTCGTTGGCTTGATCTCGATCGTTGGGTCCAGCAGCCCCGTGGGCCGGATGACCTGCTCTACGACCTGACCGCTGTGCTTGTACTCGTAGGGGCCCGGCGTGGCGGAGACGTAGACCGCCTGGTCGACGATGCCTTCGAACTCCTCGAAGTTCAGCGGTCGGTTGTCACGCGACGACGGCAGCCGGAATCCGAAGTTGATCAGCGAGTCTTTCCGGGCCATCTCCCCGTGGAACATCCCGTGAAGCTGCGGGATCGCCATATGCGACTCATCCAAGATGAGCAGGAAATCGTCCGGCAGGTAGTGCATCAGCGTCCACGGGGTGCTCTCGCGTGGGCGCCCACCCAACGGCTGCGAGTAGTTCTCGATGCCGGAGCAGTAGCCGGTCTCGCGCAACATCTCCAGGTCGTAGCGCGTGCGGTGCTCGATGCGCTGGGCCTCCAGCACCTTGCCCTCAGCCTTGAGCTCAGCGACTCGATACTCCATTTCTTGCTCGATCTGGATCACGCCGCCCTCGAGCTTGTCTTTTGAAGTCACGAAGTGCTTCGCGGGATAGATCTCGATGGAGTCGTGCTCCGCGATCAACTCCCCTGTGAGCGGGTCAAGCTCAACGATACGGTCGATGTCATCGCCGAAGAACTCGATGCGGATAGCGATGTCGTCGTAGGCGGGCAGGATCTCCAACGTGTCGCCCCGAACGCGGAAACGGCCGCGCGCCAGGTCGTAGTCGTTGCGCTGGTACTGCATCTCGATGAGCCGACGTGACAGCTTCTGCCGATTCTTGCGCTCGCCCTTGGTGATCGTCTCCACGAACGAGAAATACTCGTCCGGCGAGCCCAAACCGTAGATGCACGAGACCGACGCCACGATCAGCACGTCGTTTCGCGTCATCAGCGATCGTGTCGCTGAATGCCGCAGCTTGTCGATCTCATCGTTGATGTCGGCTTCCTTCTCGATGTACGTGTCCGTACTCGCGACGTAGGCCTCTGGCTGGTAGTAGTCGTAGTAGGAGACGAAGTAGCCCACCTGGTTGTCCGGGAAGAAGTCCCTGAACTCCTGCGCGAGCTGCGCTGCCAACGTCTTGTTGGGCGCGATCACCAGCGTCGGTCGCTGCACCTGCTCAACGACCTTGGCCATCGTGTAGGTCTTGCCGGAGCCGGTGACGCCCAGCAGCGTCTGGTGCTTGATGCCCGACTTGATCCCCTCCGCCAGGCGCTTAACCGCCTGCGGCTGGTCGCCCCCCGGTTCGAAGTCGGCTACGACCTTGAACGGGATGCTGTTGTCGATGCGTTTGTTGGCGACCGTCATGCGTCGATTGTAATTGACCACGTTCGTGGGCATCAGTGGCACCTGTCGCAGGTGGCCTAGCCCGCTGGCAGATCCTCGCACCAGCTCGCGATCCTGTCTCGGTACTCGCGCGACGCAAGTTCGGCGCCGCCTGGCAGTTCGTCCGCACCGTACCAGCGGATCTCCGTGTGCTCATCGAGCGCGGTGTTGGTTGGCGTGCCGTCCCACCGGGCGATCCGATAGGCGTGGTACGCGATATTGGGGCCCCGAACGGTCTCGATGTACGTGTACTCAAGAGCGTCGACACCCAACTCTTCGCGAACCTCGCGCTCCAGCGCCCGCTCCAGCCCTTCGCCAGGATCGACGTGGCCGCCGATGATGTCCCAGACCCCTGGATAGCTCTCGCGCGCTGGGTGTCGCTTGCCCAGGAGGACGGCGCCGTGGTCGACGAGAACCGCCACGACGCACTCGACGATCTCGTCAGCCATGTTCGTTGTCCTTCTTAGGGTCGCTGAAATATCCCGTCGACCACCCGCGAGCGGCAGCTCTCCGTCGTGCGATGACATCGCTCGCTAGCTCGCCGTTTTGCGGGCGGTCCAGACCAGATCGTCAGAATCCTCTGAGACCTCGCCGCCCTCGAAATCACCGTACACGGCTTCAAGCGTGAACCCCGACAGCTCCAGCAAGTGTTCCATCTCGTAGCGGAACGTGTAGCGAAGGTCAAAGTCGCGGAAATGGCGGGCAACCGAAAGCCCGGTGGCGTCCAACTCCTCGATGATCAGCCTGGCCGAGTTGACCTGCGAGACACCGTCCCAGAGGTTCTGACCCCAGACCACGATATTCCCGCCGTCGGGCTGGTCTACATCACGGATGTGGAACGGGATCGCCTCATCGTGCCTGACGCCTAGTTGCTCGATGTCAGGCGCGAACGTATCAAGGGCCAGCAGCCCCCCCTCGCGCAGTTGGGCCGCCGCGTTTTCCAGCGCTTCTCGTTGGTCATCGACTTCCAGCATGGATTGGAACGACCTGAATGGGAAGCAGACCAGGCCAAACGTACCCGCGGCGCCGACATCAGCGTCCGCCATGTCCCCCACGACAAACGTCGTCTTCGACATCAGCCCTAGGTTCGCCGCCTTCGCCTGCGCCTGCGCGATCATGCGTGGTGAAATGTCGACGCCTGTGACTTCGAAGCCAGCGTCAGCCAAGGCAAGCGCGACTCGCCCTGTGCCACAGCCGAGTTCCAGGATCGGACCTCCGGCCGCCTCTGCCTGCTGAACGTAGAAGCCGATGTCATAGTCCAGGTACGCATAGACCTTGTCGTAGAGGTCGGCCCAATCGTCGTAGGGAGCTTCGCCTTCGGGCGTGAGTTCGTCGTCAGTTGCCATTGTTCGTTCCTATGCGCTGAAGTGCGCGCCGTACACGATCGTCCACGTTGAGCCCTTCCTCCTGCTCGACGCCAAGCGCCTGCCGAGCTTCAAGGGCTGAGAATCCAAGTCCAAGCAGGGCCGCGAGCGCCGGATCCCCCGCACCGCCTGCCGTAACCGCGCCGGCCGAGAGCGACGGAAGCGGCAGCCCGCCAAGTTCGTCCTCAACTTTACCCTTGAGTTCGAGGATGATGCGCTCCGCCGTGCGCTTGCCGACGCCCTGCGCCTTCGTGATGGCGTTGGCGTCACCCGCGAGGATCGACGTCACGAGTTCCTCCGTCGACATGACGGACAGCACCGCAAGAGCGGCCTTAGGCCCCACGCCACTGATACCCAGCAACGATTCGAACATCGTGCGTCCACGTTCGTCGGCGAACCCGTAGAGTTGCAGGTCGTCCTCGCGAACCACCAGATGCGTCACCAGGCGTACCGTCGAGCCCACGCCAGGTAGCGCCGCCAGGTCGTAGCCCGGCACCCAGACCTGAAACGTCACGCCACCAACCCGTACGAGGGCGGAATCAGCCCGCTTGGACTCCAGCAAGCCTTCGATGCCCGCGATGATGCTCATCGGCTACGTCCTCCGTGCAATCCAGCAGGGATTCCCGTGATGTTCGCTGTGCGGCTGTGCTGGATGTGGCAGAGCCCGATGGCCAGGGCGTCCGAGGCGTCCTCCCCCATCGGGTCTGTGCCCAGGCCAAGCACAAGTTGAACCGCTCGCTGAACCTGTGCTTTATTTCCAGCCCCGTAATTGGCGACTGCTGCTTTGACCTGTGATGGCACGTAACGGTGGACGGTCATGCCGCATGCGGCTGCCAGTAGCAGCGCGACCGCCTGCGCCTGGCCAACGGCCACCGCCGACTTCGCTCCACGCGCCGGTGCCACGAACGGCTCCTCGATGGCCATCTCGTCCGGATCCCACCGATCGACGACTTCGCGGAGCGCTTGGTGCAGCACGAACAGACGTTGGTGGATCTCGAGATTCTTCCCGCCCTCCAGCGTGCCCCACGCGAGGCACTTGGTACTGGGGCCATCAACTTCGAGCACGCCGTATCCCAGGAATCTCGTTCCCGGATCGACACCTAGCACGCGCATACGTCCTCCAGCACTCGTTCACCACATGAGCCCTAGTCGGGCCGCGCCCATTGTAGAGAACGCAAGGCCAACCAGGGAACAAGCGGATGACGTGCTTTGCGCGGGATGGCAGGGTGCTGGTCGAGAACGGCTGACACAAAAGAGCGTCATCATTTGCCCAGCGGCAGCGATGTGGGTGCAGGGAGTACCCTGCCTGCCCCTGCTGGGCTCAAATGGCGTTTTCGCGGAGGACGGCTCGGGAGATCACCATACGTTGAATCTCGGACGTCCCCTCGTAGATCTCTGTGATGCGCTGATCGCGATAGAAACGCTCCACTGGATTCTCCCTGAAGAACCCATAGCCACCGTGGATCTGCACGGCCTTATCCACGCAGAAATGCGCCGCCTCCGACGCATACAGCTTGGCCATCGCTGATTCCTTATTGTGGCCGTGGCCAGCGTCCTTGAGCTGCGCCGAGCGACGTGTGAGCAGGCGAGCGGCGTCGATCTGCGTGGCCATGTCCGCCAGCATGAACTGGATCGCCTGATGCTCCTTCAGCGGCTTGCCGAACGTCTCGCGCTGCTGCACGTAACGCACAGCAGCGTCGAACGCACCCTGCGCTAGCCCAACCGACTGCGTGGCGAGCGAGATACGACTGGAATCGATGATCGCCATGGCGATTTTGAACCCATCGCCCTCCGCACCCAACCGGTTGGCCAACGGCACCTCGCAATCCTCGAAGAAGATGTTGGCTGTCCCAGAGCCACGGATGCCCATCTTGCCGTGCATCGGCACCGTCGAAAAACCCTTGGCGTCCGTCTCCACGATGAACGCCGTCGTCCCGCGGGCCCCCGCTGAACGATCGTGGGAGGTGAACACTACCATCACGTCGGACTCTGCCCCGTTGGTGATGAACGTCTTGGAACCATTGAGCAGGTAGCTGTCGCCCTTGCGGGTCGCCGTCGTCTGCATATCCGACGCATCGCTGCCTGAACTGGGCTCCGTGAGGCCGAACGCGCCAAGCTTCTCGCCGGAGGCCATGGCAGGCAGGAAGCGCTCGCGTTGCTCAGGCGAGCCGAAACGATCGATGGTGGATGCGCTGAGTGAGATATGCGTGAGGTGCGTTGTGCTAGTCGTCACGCAAACCCGAGCGATCTCCTCGTCGACGATTGCCATCTCTGCGTAGCTGGCACCTGCGCCACCCACGTCTGCGGCGATCGTCAGCCCCATCAGATCCATGCGCTTGAGGCCCTCGATGCTCTCCCAGGGGAACTCCTCGTTCGCATCCCAGCGGGCCGCTAGCGGTGCAAGCTCCCCCTCAGCGAAATCGCGGATCGTCTTCGCAAGCAGTCGTTCATCGTCGGTGTACAGCGCGTCCATGGAATCTCCTCGCCCCTGGCCTGGCCTGTCTTTGGGTCAAAGCGGCGAACGCCATTCTAAGCGCTGCCATCGGCTATCCTCACCCCATGGGCACGCTCTACGTAGTCACCACCCCCATAGGCAACCTGGAAGACCTCACCCTGCGAGCGATCCGCATCCTGTCAGAGGTTGGCCTGGTTGCGGCCGAGGACACGCGCCAATCGCGAAAACTCCTCACGCACCTGGGCATCTCGAAACGCCTGGTGAGCTACAACCAACACAACGCCGCAGCCCGCACGCCTCGCCTCCTGGAAACCCTCCTGACGGAGGACGTCGCGCTTGTGACCGACGCTGGCGTGCCCGCCATCAGCGACCCTGGCGCAGACCTGGTACGCGCCGCCGCCGAGCAGGGGATCAACGTCATCGCCATACCGGGACCGTCTGCGGTGACCACGGCGCTCTCTGTTTCCGGCATGGGTGGCGATACATTCAGGTTCGTTGGCTTCCCACCGCGCGCGAAAAAGGCGCGTCGTGAGTTGTTGACGGCGCTAGAAGCGGAGCCATCCACGCTCGTGTTCTTCGAGTCGCCGCACCGGGTGCGAGCGACCCTGGAAGATTTCGCCGCCGTGCTCGCCGACCGGCCCATCGCCGTCTGCCGAGAGCTTACGAAGCTCCACGAGGAGGTCTTCAGGGGCACGTCGGCTGAAGCACTCGTCCACTTCGACAACCCACGGGGGGAATTCGTCATCGTCGTGCACGGTGCGCCACCCCGCACCAACGTCGAGCCCGACGAGGACGGCGCCCGCGCAGCGCTCGCCACCCTCAAGGCCCAAGGCCAGACCCGCCGCGACGCCGTCGCCCAGGTCACGGACGCCTTCGCCGTCTCGAAGCGTGAGGCGTACAAGTTGTGGCTGGAGGTCTAGGCATGCAGGGGGCGCACCAAGGCCCGAGCGCCCGCTCCGGTTCTCCGTCCCCCTTAGGGGGAAGTGCAAAGCTCTTTAACGCGGGGCTTTGGAATCGCGAGGCCGATTAGGTTTGTCATGGCCACTCAGGTCCCTGCCAGTACATAGGCGCTGAATCTGAAAGTGCACCTTCGACGCGTCCACCCTCTTTGCGCCAGTACTCGATACCGCCTATCAACTCTTTGACTTTGAATCCGAGTTTCGCCAGCGCCAACGCAGCTTTCGTCGCACCATTGCAGCCGGGCCCCCAGCAGTAGACAACAACAGCTTTCTCCTTGGGGATTCCCCGCGTGGTGTCGCCATCGATCCGCCGCGCCGGTAAGTGGATTGCGCTCGGAATATGGCACGCCTCAAACGATGCTTGATCCCTAACATCGAGTAGCACGGAACCTTCGTAACCACGTTGCAGATCGAACATGAGGTCTGAGATGTCAGTCTCGACCGACAGCTTCGCCGCGAAATGCGCACTCGCCTCGTCAGGGCTAGCCGCCGGAATTTCAAGCACCAAAGAGAACTGGCGTGGACGTTGCATCAACATCACCTTCCGGATTGCTTCCTCAACCATTAGGCCGGACGCAGTCGAGGATACCGGATGACACCTGCTATGGATCGGGCACTCACGACCGAGCGACTCATCGCCGTTTTGCGCCGGTGGTCAGTGACGGTTCGGATCGATTCACACTCGCGAGACGTTCCTAACTACCCACCCACCTAATCCGCCCCCTCACGATGCTAGAATGTCGGCACCGCCAGCTTTACGAGTGTTTCCCGCATGTCTGACCGCATTTTCATAGGCGTGGCATGGCCTTACGCCAATGGCCCGCTGCACCTTGGCCACCTCGCCGGCTGCTACCTAGCCGCCGATATCTTCGCGCGCTTCCATCGCATGAATGGCGATGAGGTGCTGATGGTCTCCGGCAGCGATTCCCACGGCACGCCCATCATGCGCAAAGCCGAGGACGATGGAGTGACCCCACGCGACGTGGTGGAGAAGTACCACGCGTCATTCCTGGATTCCTTCGAGAAACTCGGCATCACCTTCGATCTGTTCACCAACACGATGACCGACAACCACCGTGAGGTGGTGACGGAACTCCTGCTGAAGCTGAACGAGAAGGGCCTTCTCTACGGCGATTCCATGAAGGTGACCTACTCACCCGACTTCCAGCGGTTCCTGCCAGACCGATATGTGCAGGGCACGTGCCCGCACTGCGATTACCTGGACGCCCGAGGCGACCAGTGCGACAACTGCGGTCGCATCCTCGACCCGATCGACCTGATCGACCCTAAGTACCGCCAGGGCGACGAGCGCTACCCCGTGGAGATCCGAGACACGGACCACCTCTTCTACAAGCTCAGCTCCTTTCAGGACGAGCTTCTGGAGTGGGTCAGCAAGCAAGATCACTGGCGCCCGAACGTGAAGAACTTCACCCGGGGCTACCTCACTGAGGGCCTGAAGGATCGCGCGATCAGTCGTGACATCGACTGGGGCGTGCCTCTGCCCATCCCGGGCTACGAAGAGAAGCGCATCTACGTGTGGTTCGAGGCGGTCTGCGGCTACCTGTCCGCCAGCAAAGAGTGGGCCCAGAACTCTGGCGACCCCGAAGCGTGGCGTCCCTTCTGGGAAGATCCGTCCACCAAGTCCTACTACTTCATCGGCAAGGACAACATTCCTTTCCACACCATCATCTGGCCTGCCATGCTGCTGGGCTACGGAGGGCTCAACCTCCCCTACGACGTGCCGTCCAACGAGTTCCTGACTCTGGAGGGCAAGCAGCTCTCCACCAGCCGCAATTGGGCGGTGTGGGTGCCTGATTATCTCGATCGCCTGCCACCGGACCCGCTGCGTTACCACATCGCGGCGACGATGCCGGAGACCGGCGACTCCGACTTCTCCTGGGCGGACTACGTCCGTCGCAACAACGACGAACTGGTCGCGACCTTCGGCAATCTAGTGCACCGCACGCTCACCCAGGTGTACCGCAACTTCGACGAGGCCATCCCCGACCCAGGCGACCTGCGCGACGCTGACAACGAGCTGATCGCGAAGGCCGATGCGGCCCTCGCGGCGGTCGCAGCCAGCCTCACCGCCGTTCGCCTGCGCGAAGCGCTGAACGGCGCGATGGGCCTGGCACGCGACGCGAACAAGTACATCGACTCTCAGGCTCCCTGGAAGCAGGTCAAAGAGGACAAGAACGAGGCCGCCAAGACGCTGTACACGTGCACCTACGTGCTTTCAGCACTCAAGACGACCCTATACCCGTTCCTGCCCTTTAGCGCGCAGAAACTGCACGAACTGCTCGGCCTATCCGGCGACGTGACCAACGGCTCGTGGGCCAACGAGCGTCCGGTTCCCGGAACGAAGATCCCGCAGCCAACGCCTCTGTTTACCAAGCTCGACGACTCGGTAGCCGAAGAGATGGTCGCGCTGCTCGGGTAGGCCATGACAGAACCTGACGTCAATTTCATCTACGAGCCGGTCCAGGATCAACTTGAGATGGTAGTTGAAAGCCTACGAAGCCTCGCAGGCCACGCCAAGCTATCCGGCCAGGATGGCCTGCTAGAGCACGCGGTCGTCAGCGGTGGCAAAAAGGTTCGCCCTACCGTCACGCTCCTGGCAGGCGCGCTCCGCGACGGGCCTGAGGACAAGCTCGTGACCATGGCCACCGCCGTGGAACTGCTGCATATCGCCACGCTGATCCACGACGACACCGTCGACAAAGCGGATACCCGCCGTGGGCGAGCGACGATCAGCAACATCTGGGGCAACGACGTCGCGGTGCTGCTAGGCGATTACGTGTTCGCCACCTCAGCCACGTACGTCTGCGACACGGAGAACCTACGCGTGGTTCGCCGCTTCTCAGAGACGATCATGGAACTGGCGGAGGGTGAGCTCGCCGAATACTTCAGTACCCATGACTGGAGCCAGTCCATCGACGAGTACAACCAGCGCATCTACAACAAAACGGCGTCGCTCTTCTGCACAGCAGCAGAGGCGGGCGGGGTGCTCTCCAACGCACCTGATGTCGAGAGCGCCGCGCTCAGCCAGTACGGCTACAACCTCGGCATGGCCTTCCAGATCATGGACGACCTACTCGATTTCACTGGCACCGAAGAAGAACTAGGCAAGCCCGTCGGCAACGACCTCCTCCAGGGCACCGTCACCCTACCGGTCCTCCTGTTCGCCGAACAGAACCCAGACCTGCCCGCCATGAAGCGCCTCACCCAAGGCAGCCAGGACCCCGACGACCTCCGGGCCGTCGTAGACCTCGTCCGCGCCTCCAGCGTCATCGACGAATCGGCCGCCGTCATGGAAAGCTACAAGCAAGCCGCGCTGGACGCCCTCACCCGGGTCCCCCAACACCGCGCCCGCGAATCCCTCGAAGCCCTCACCGACTACGTCAGCCACCGCCGCAGCTAGGCTGGCTTTCGACAACCTGCGCCGCACCGCGTACCATCGACCCCCCATTCGAGTGCGAGGTTTCAGTGGAAGACAGCGCCGCCCCTATTGAATTGGTACCCACGTCACCGCCTATCTGGCGATGGGTCCTAGCAACAGCGATCGCGTCACCGGCAGGTCTGTTCTGTGCGATCCTCCTCTCCGTCCCCTTGGTGTTGCTGTCTTTTGAAGTGTTTGGCCGGATGGGCGTCTTGATCGTGGC
>Ga0114999_10003165_pt1 | contig 20907 bp, 20 predicted proteins | sample ArcticOcean_MG_C_3_FD_89820 | JGI IMG/M metagenome (GOLD analysis project Ga0114999, IMG submission 89820) | Marine microbial communities from western Arctic Ocean - ArcticOcean_MG_CB8_126 | ecosystem: Environmental > Aquatic > Marine > Oceanic | place: Arctic Ocean: Canada Basin | collected...
AAACCATCGTCCGGAAAGACATCGAGACTTTCCTTAGAAAACGGAAGGACGGCAGTTTGGTGGACGTAGTGGCACAAGGAAGGCGGAATAATCGAAAAAAGGGTATATCGGAGGCCACGGCAAATCGCGACCTTTGCCGTATAAAGAATATGTTCAAAAAGGCCGTCGAATGGGGATACCTGAAGGAAAACCCGGCACTGGGCATACCTCAGTCCAAGGAAAGGATTGAGGCCGCTGATTATCTGGATGATGATGAGGTACAGGAATTTCTTGACAACGCAGAAGATGAATACCGGCCGATCTTTTTAGTGGCAGTTTACACTGGTCTACGCTATGGTGAGATTATGAATCTGGCGTGGCAAGACGTGGATTTTCGGTGGAACCGCGGTACAGTTCGGGACCCTAAAAACAGCGAGACACGTTATGTTCCGATGCACCAAGCCGTCCGGGAGACCCTGGAGAAGAGGTCCAGAAAAGAAGAAGGCAACGAGGAGTTGGTGTTTGTCAATCCTGATACAGGCAGACCATACAACGACATTCGAAAGGCTATGAGGCGTGCATTGGACAAGGCCGGGGTGTCGCGCCATATCCGGTTCCATGATTTGCGGCATACCACAGGTAGCCACCTGGCAATGAGTGGTGCGACAGAGCGGGAGATTGCAGAGATACTGGGCCACAAAGACCCGAAGGTAACCCGCCGATACACCCACCTTTCGCCTGGGCATACCCAGGGCGTCGTGGATCTTCTGGACTTCTCTAGGAAGGATAAAAAAGCAAAAAACACCACTGAAGTTGAGGTGTCTGGATAGCAGGAGTCAGAGGTGTCGAGTAGGGTGTCGAGTAATTCGTACCAGTAGATGAAACTGGCTTAATCTCCGTTGTACTTGGTTAATGAGCTATCCTTCTGCGAGACAATTAAATACGCCATAAATATTTGCCCTGCAGGAAGATAGGATTATTGTCCGGGATGGATTCCTAATCCGTTGGTCGGGTGTTCGAGTCACCCCAGGGGCACCATTTAACCAATAAATTTTGTGACAGCCTTCTCGATCCGAGAAGGCTTTTTTATGCAGAAAAGTCTCGCTAACCAATTAGGTCGTCGACTGCGGACGTCATTTCATTCATCGGAAAAGGTTTTACGAAGGTGTGCCTCACGCCAAGGTCCACAGCCATGGGCAGATAGTCATTGCCTGTCATCCCGCCTCCGGACATAGCGATTACCTTCAAGCCATTGGATGCCTTGAGAAGGTCTCTGATCGTTGAGAGCCCTTCCTTTCCCGGCATGATAATATCTGTAATAACAAGATCCACTTCTTCGGCACCAAAGACGTCCAGGCCCTCATCCCCATCCCTCGCTTCGACCACCCTGAAAGACTTTTCTTCAAAGGCCTGACGCAACATTGCACGGATGAATGGATCGTCATCAATGACAAGGATTGTTTTCAAGGTTGTGCCCACCTGCTAATTGTGACGCCTTCGGCATGAAATCAATCATTCAAATGGATCTGCCGATATTCTCTCGGGGTGATGCCTTCTGCCTTTTTGAACACTTTGAAAAAGTAGTCGCGAAAATTGAATCCGGATCTGCCCGCGATCTCATATATGGGAATTCGTGTCCGTCTCAACAGGCGCTTTGCCGATCTGAGTCGGGCAAGCGTCAGACACTCTACGAATCCAATGCCCAGCTGGTCTCTGAAAAGACGTGAGATGTGCCCCTGCGAGTAATTGAAGCTTTTTGAAAGATCAGCCAGCTTGAGATCACGAATGTAGTTTTTCTCAACATAGGCCTTCATCTGACGAGTCTGCTTCAGCAGATTTGCCTGTTGTTTTCGCGGCATTGGGCTACCTACCTGGATCATTTTCCCGTTGTGGGGTGCGATCGGTGGATGTGGTTCCCGCACTGCGATTTATTGGTACTTCACGTTGGGGGATTATGCATCACCCTGCTGACGAGACTCAGAACTTCGTTCAAGGTGAATGGATTGTCCAGGTAGTGGTGTACATTTCTTTTAAACAGGTCGTCTTTTATCTTGTCTGTCAGAAAGGCCGAAATTACGATAATCGGGATATTCGTTTCTCCACGGATTATCGAAATGGCGTCAATCCCGTCTATCTCGGCCATGGACATGTCCATGGTTACCAGGTCGAATTTTTTTCCCCGGATCATCTGAAGGGCTTCTGCACCGGTGCTGGCGCCCTCCGGCTCATAGCCCGCCTGCCTGAAAATATTTGTCAACGCCTCCCGAATACCCAAGTCATCATCTACAATTAAAATAGAGCGCTTCATTCCGGGACTTTTGTGCTCCAGAGCTTGATGTATTCCAAGGGTTTACTCGTTAATGTACGGACTCGATATAGACCGGCCAAGGGCTTTCAGGATGGGAAAGGACCAACCCAAATTTCACTTGTGCATCCGGTGATGAGAGATTTACATACCGCTATACGAACGCGTATTGCGCAAAATTGACCTTCTCCCCAGTCCGGAAAAGGGGGCTAAAAGGGGTTGGCTTTAGCATTTGAATCCCCTAATTTCTAGATACAAGTATATATTTTATATGTATTTTTCTACTGCGGTCACCTGATTTATGAAACGGGTTTTCCTGCGTGTCCAAACTCGTTTTGGCTATAAACCGGGTGGAGGGTGATAAATATGTTGTTCAGTTCTCTTTTTAAAAATGACAAGCAGATTACACTCGCGAAGGGTCGCAAGCGGAAATTGACCGTTCGGGATGTGGTCAACAATCTTGACAAGCTCGAACTGACGACTGCCAATTGCACGTTGATTCGGGACTCTTCCGGGAATGAGAAAATTGAGGACTATGGTCAGGTCGATGTCTACCGAGTCCGTGATGAACAGGTTTTCATGTTCGAAAATGGGATGGCTATAACCACGCCAACCGGGATGAAATTGAAGGGGGTATCGGGGAATTCCTCACTGGCCCAAATCGTATCCGAGGATGACGGGGCCGCCCACCACGTTGACCCCGATGTGCTTGAGGAAGAAGAAACTATCGATGAAGACGATTCCGACGATTCCGAGGCTGTAGAGGCTGGCGAGAACACGGAAGCCCCCAACGAAGCACGTGAAGATGAGGATGATGATCCCGATCTCGCCGATGGTGCCGCACCTCCTCCGAAACCGCGAGCAAACGACGCATATTCCGATCGACCGGCTGACCGAAGAGAGTCGACGGTCGATGATCAGGAAACTGCGCTCGGGCTCGGTGAAGTCATCAGGTTGCGTTTTTTCTTCCGAAGAATTCCGTATGAAATTGATTGCCAGATCCTGGACCGGTTCAATCCGGTAAGATACAAGTCCAAAGATCTCACACCCAGGTTTGGGGTTGGATATCATGTTCGGCCGCTCGGGGATGTCAGGAAGCGGGATCAGCGGCGATATGTACGCTACACCCACCGCATTGGTTTTGGCCATCAGCGCATTCGAAAAGAGATTCAGTTTCATCTTTTCGCCCAAAGGACCAACTTGGAGATTCCGGAGCGAGGCGTCTTGAGCCAGACGTTGTCCGGCAGTGATTTCCAGGTCTTCCCTTACGGCTCCCAGGAAGTGGCAGAGGTAAAGGGGGCCGAGCACCTTGAGAACATTGTGGAATTCTTTATCGCCTGTATGGTCAATAATCCCACTGAAAGACGCAATCTCTATCTCAGCAAGCAATATCTGGACAGGACGAATAGATCGAGCCTGGAGGGTCTTGGATATTACAGCGTAGTTGGTGCGCAGCAGGCCACCGTTTTGCCCAAGATTTTTGTAAAAAAGCAGGCGAAGGGGAAAAGTGTTATCGAGCGCCAGCTGGATGCAAAAAGTGGCGGAGCAATGGACTCCAGGAAGGTGCGAATTATTGAGGACCTTCAGGATCGATTTCAGATCCTGACCAGGCAACACAAAATTATCCAGCAGAAGAGACGCAAAAAGTCCGTTGTGGGCAACTGGGAGAATGACAACGCGATTATTGGTTTCTCCTCCTCCTATGGCTTGGGCACTTCTGACCCGAATGCCACGCGCTACTTGACGATGCCGTGCGAAGTAACGGACATGGGTGTGGAGAATATCACCCTGAAACCAACTCCGTATGAAGATTCCAGGGCCCGAGACCTCGAAGTCCGGGAATTCGTCCGACAGGAGGACGGCATCCAGGTTGAACTCCTCAATTTCAGTGTAGGAGGAGTGCAAGTTCGTGGGGGTGAAGCACAGGAGCAGGATGAAGCCTTTCTGAAATATCTGGTGGGTGACAATTACGACAATATGGATCTGATGGAACGCATTGAGGCTCTGCAGAAACATGCGGTGCTGCTGCACTTTTACCCGGTCTTAAATTTTGTGAGAAGTGACATACGTGAATACGAACCATATCTTCCATTCAAAATTCCTGTATTGGCCCGCATAGCCCGCTTCCGGACCTCACGAAACAAGGAGAATGAGGATCTGGTAATTTCATCCATCGGGCTGGAGTTCATATACAACCCGGATTTTTTCAGTTATTCTCGGGATATCGCCCAATACGACAAATGGGAGCAGATCACGCCGTATACTGAGAGCGCGAACTTCATCGAGGTGCACAAATCGCTCCAATTGCTGTTTGGCTTCGACAGAGCGAAAGATGAGATCTTCCGGTCCGGCCATTCCGCAAAGGAAGAGAAACCCGCAGAAGAGTCAGAAGATGCGGCTGAGACCGCAGAAAAGGCCTAAGAAGCATTCGGTTATTTCAGGGGCGCGAGTTGTTCGCGCCCCTTTTTGTTGTTTCTCGTATGTCGTCCAGTGCGTTTCACGCACCCTTGACAAGAATCCATGATGGGTTTATACTATCACTGAATTAGAATATAATTTACACCATTGCAAGTATCCTGGATCGTCCCCATGCCCGCCGATACTCCGGATTTCAGAGAAGATGATAAAATACTTGAGGGATTGAAAGATCCGCTCGATTTAGAGGCATTTTCAAACCTGATGGCTCATGCACACGCGCAAGGCATAAGCGCGGCTGATTTCGTAAGACAGGATCCAAAACGGACGTCAAGAAAGAATATTAAGAAACTGTGTTTGAAGGACCGAAGAAGGTCACTGCGCGCGCAGATCGCAATGATTGTCAAGCATCTCTGGGAACGACCCGCGCAAGATCCGGAATCAGCCTATATACACTCACTGTATTCTCCTGCAGCCCGTCCCCCGGAAGCAGGAAAGAACGGACAACAAGGGAAGGGTTAGGGTGGACAACAAGGAAGTGCTTCACGCGCATATTACAGAGCTTGAGGAACTGGTCGATGACCTTCTGGTTGACGCGAGAACGGGTAGCATCCCGGCCAGGGTACTGGCCGTTTCGCTTCATCGTGAAGTCATGGAGAAACGCCACCGTCTGCGCGGGTTGAAGCATAAGAATGACTGAACGGCGTTTATGAGCAATCGCGTTTCGGAGTGTCGAAATTACCTGTCCAAGGGGCGGGTAAGCGGCGTTCCGTTTTTTTTTATCTGGTGTCCAGCGCAGGGAGTCTTAATGGGACGGATTCTGGCGGTGGATTATGGTCGAAAACGGTTGGGTTTGGCACTGAGCGACGAGATGGGGTTGGTGGCAAAGGGACTCCCAACACTCGAAGCGACCGGACTGAAGGCTGCCATTGCAGCCGTGACCGAGTGTGCAAAGGCCCAGGGTGTGTGCGAAGTCCTCGTGGGATTGCCCTTGAATATGGACGGCACCTCCGGGGTTATGGCCGAAGCGGCCTCAACATTTGCGGATGGCGTTGCACAGGCTAGCGGGATTGCGGTGACGATGTGGGACGAACGCTTGACCTCGGTATCTGCAAAGCGTGTGGCTCGTGAAACTGGAAAGCGCGTGAGAGGGGATAAGGGATACGTGGACCGGATCGCCGCAGTATTGCTGCTTGAGAATTATTTACAGGCGCAGGCCAATGCGAAGTGAAGAAATAGATCAAGGGCCTGAAAGGGAGGCAGGAAACCGGAGGTCAGGACGCCTCGGACCCCTGTCGTTCCGTTCCTCTGTCCTGGTTTACATCTGTCTGGTGATATCGAGTATTGCGATAGGGGGCGCGATGGCTGTAACCCTTTTGAACCTGCCCACCGGGGTGGGGATGCGACAGGTCGAGATTCAGAAAGGGATGGGCGTATCCAGGATCTCTTCGCTTCTGTACAGCCACAATCTCATTCGAAGTCCGCGACTGCTGCGCCTCCTTTCTCTGCTGAACGGAAGCAGTAGAAAACTGACTGCAGGAATTCATCCGTTTCACGCCGGCATGACTACGTGGGAGATCCTGCAGGAATTGGAACGCCACAGGGATGTGACGCGTGACGTTACCATCCCGGAAGGAATGCGCAAGGAGCACACGGCGCGTATTTTGTCGGAGGGGCTCGATCTGAGTGAAGACAAACTGATTGCACTGATGGATGATGCCGAGTTCTGCAAAACACTGGGAGTGGATGCCGAAAACCTGGAAGGATACCTGTTTCCTGAAACCTACAAATTTTCTCTCATGATGGAGGAAAAGCAGGTTATCCAGCGGTTGGTGAAGCAGTTCAAAAGGGTATTCGATTCTCAGATGCGAGCAGAGGCAAATCGGATCGGGATGACAGTTCACGAAACTGTAATTATGGCATCCATTATCGAGGGTGAGGCACAAGTCGGAGATGAAAGGCCAATCATTTCGGCAGTATACCATAACAGACTTAAGAAGAGGATGAGACTACAGGCGGATCCCACAGTACAATACGCCATTGTGGACGGCCCAAGGCGGTTGTTCTACAAAGACTATAGAATCGATTCTGCATATAACACCTATAAACACGGGGGACTCCCTCCAGGTCCTATTATGAGTCCCGGGGAGGCGTCATTGAAAGCTGCGCTGTTTCCGGCAGAAGTGGATTATCTGTATTTCGTTGCGCGTGGAGACGGATCGCATATTTTCAGCCGAACCACGCGTGAACACGAAAAGTCGAAGGGAGAGACCCGATGGGCGAGACGACGCAGCTGGGGAGGCTCCAAAAAACGGTAGCCGCAAAGTTGCAATGGCCAGAGCAAGGGAAATCATGGACATATTCGAAGGGTTAAACGAACCACAGGAGGAAGCAGTTCGCAGTGTGGAAGGTCCCCTGCTAATTCTTGCAGGTGCTGGTTCGGGAAAAACCAGGGTGCTGACGCGCCGCATTGCATATCTCATTGGTGAAAAGGGGGTCTCTCCCGGTCAGATTCTTTCAATGACTTTCACCAACAAAGCTGCAGGTGAAATGAAGGCGCGTGTGGAGCAATTGCTGAACCGATCCAGCAGGGGGATGTGGATTGGCACTTTCCACTCACTCTGTTCGCGGATGCTCAGGTCTGGGGCAGAGCACGTGGGTTTGCAGTCCAACTTCGCGATCTATGATTCCGATGACCAGTTGACCCTTCTCCGCAGAGTCATACGTGATCAGGAGATATCCGACACCCAATTTCCTGCGGCACGTATACGGGCACGCATAAGCCAGGAAAAAAGCAAAATGATGGATCCCCAGGGATTTGCCACCCAGGCCAGTACGTTTTACGAACAGCAGGTGGCTCGGATCTACAGACAGTACCAGGAGTCCCTGAAGCAGAACAACGCTGTAGATTTCGACGACCTGTTGATGTTGACGGTCAAGCTTTTCCGTGAAAATACAGAAATTCTGGCCACCTACCAGGAGCGATTCAAATACTGTCTGATCGACGAATATCAGGATACAAACAGGCCGCAGTATCTCCTTGCAAATATGGTGGTGGAAAAACATCGGAATATCTGTGTAGTTGGAGATGACGATCAGAGTATTTATGCCTGGCGCGGTGCTGATCTCAGAAATATTCTAGATTTCGAGAGTGATTATCCCGAGGCTCATGTGGTGCGACTGGAGCAGAACTACAGGTCCACACAGGTCATTCTGGATGCCAGCAACAGCGTGATACGTAACAACCTTGGTCGAAAAGGAAAGGATCTCTGGACCGACCGGCCGGGTGGCCAAAAGGTTCGTCTCCACAAGTGTAATGACGAGAGGGACGAAGGACGGTGGGTTGCCAGCGCAATGCAGGAACTGCGCGGAAAATACAAATACCGGGATATGGCTGTTCTTTATCGTACAAACGCTCAGTCACGTGCTATTGAGGAGGGACTTCGCAGTCAAACCATTCCATACACGATAGTAGGTGGCCTGAGGTTTTACGAACGGAAGGAAGTAAAGGATATTCTGGCATATCTGAGAGTCATAGCAAACCCTATGGACTCGATCAGTCTGGGAAGGATTCTGAATACCCCCCGCCGTGGGATTGGTGATACGACCGTTTCCAAACTCAATGATTTTGCCATGCGAGAAGGCGTGGGACTCCTGCAGGCCGTAGAAAGACAGGATGAAGTGGCCGGCATTGCGACAAGAACCAGGAAAACGCTGGTTGTTTTCAGGGACCTCATTGCGGGCTTCCAGAACGAACTATCGGAATCCTTGCCTGATGCGGTTGCGGCACAGGTGGTGGAGGAGACTGAATATCTTAAGAGTTTTTCGGATCTCGATCCGGTGGAGGCCGAAAGCAGAACTGGAAATGTGAAGGAACTTCTGGCAGCCGTCCAGGAGTACGTGGAGTCGGCTGAATCATCCACTCTCGAGGGATTTCTCCAGAACGTTTCTCTTGTGGCAGATGTAGACCAGTGGTCCGACGAGGGGGATGCGGTGACCTTGATGACGCTTCACAGTGCCAAGGGACTTGAATTCCCGGTGGTATTCATCACGGGACTGGAGGAGGGCCTGTTTCCGATTATACGGATGCAGGAGGAGAGCGCCGATGCGGAGGCCGCGCTGGAAGAGGAAAGGCGGCTGTTCTATGTGGGGATTACGCGTGCAATGGATCGGGTCTACCTGTCCCACGCCAGGCTTCGCAGGCGCTACGGTGGCCCAGAGGCCTGCGCGGATTCGAGATTTCTGAAGGAAATTCCAGATGATCTGATCGATTCTGGATTCCGAATCTCCGAAGATACCGCAAGCGGAGCCACCCAGATGCAGTTCACAGAAAAAGTAAACCGGGGGGACGCCTTCAATATGGATGAAGGGGCGTGGGTACACCACCCGACCTGGGGAAGGGGAAAGGTTGTGGATCGGTCGGGCTCGGGGACAGAAACAAAACTTACCGTACGATTCCAGGACGGTGCGACGAAGAAGGTGGTCGCAAAGTATGCCAACCTGCAGCCGGGATAGGCCGGAACCTCAACACCCAGAAAGTCTTACGAAAAACCACCCAAAATCCTCTTGATTTCGCGATCTGTTTAGCTCATATTAGGTAGCATCGAGGAGCGGTACACCACGGGTTGTGATTCGCCCTGCACAAGTAGGAGTTGGTAATGGCTGTTTCACTGGACGATGTCCGTAAGGTGGCGTATCTGGCAAGATTGGAGCTCAGCGAAGAAGAGGAAACCAGAGCCGTTGAGGATCTGTCCCAAATGCTGGATTATGTGACCTCTTTGAATGAACTGGACACCAACGATGTACTTCCCACTGCCCACGTTCTTCCCATCTGCAATGTATTCCGGGAGGACCTGGTCAGGCCCTCTCTCCCTCAGGCCGAGGCGCTTGCAAATGCGCCGAGTTCCGGACACGGCCACTTCAGAGTTCCCAAAGTAATTGAATGAATCTCGGCGGAGGTATCACTACCCCCGCCGCTTCTTTTTTATACTTCGATATGTAGTTGTGAGCGGCTGTGCGTTCAGTCAGTACTCAGGGAGGTATTGTGACCAATAATTATCAAGGGCCCAAGTTCATTGTGGTCGCCGGCGGAGTGATCAGCGGAGTAGGGAAGGGGCTGAGTACCGCGTCAATCGGTAAAATTCTGCAGCAGTATGGGTACAAAGCTACTGCGATAAAGATCGACCCCTATTTGAACTATGACGCAGGGACCTTGAGGCCCACCGAACATGGGGAAGTCTGGGTTACCGACGATGGAGGAGAAATCGATCAGGATCTGGGCAATTATGAGCGGTTTCTGGGAATCGATCTTCCCAAGAGCAATAATCTCACAACAGGGCAAATCTACCACGCCGTGATCGAGCGTGAAAGAAGAGGAGAATACCTGGGAAGAACTGTGCAGCCTATTCCCCACATAACCGATGAAATCAAGAAGCGCGTGACCAAGGCGGCCGAGGGTTACGATATCGCATTGGTTGAAATCGGAGGAACCATTGGAGATGATGAAAATAGGCCATTTCTCTTTGCAATGAAGAGTCTGGAGCGGGAGATCGGACAGGAAAACATCGCACACGTGCTGGTGAGCTACTTGCCTGTACCAGGGCATATTACGGAAATGAAGAGCAAACCTACCCAGCACGCGGTACGATTGATGACGGAGCACGGAATTTTTCCTGATTTCCTGATCTGTCGTGCAATCCGACCTCTGGATGAGGTGAGGAAAAAGAAAATCGAAATATCGGCCAATATCCCTCTGGACCGGATCATTTCCTCACCCGATGTGGATACGCTCTATCAGGTCCCTCTTGATTTTGAAGCAGAAAATCTGGGTTCAAAACTGATGGAAAAATTGAACTTGGAACCAAAGGAAGATTCCGATTGGACAAATTGGATACGACTTGTGGAAACCATCCGAAATCCCGCGCACCACATTCGGGTGGCGATGGTTGGGAAATATGTGGAAATTGGAGACTTTGAACTTACCGATTCATATTTATCCGTGAACCAGTCCCTGGAACATGCGGGGGCCTCATTGGATACGAAGGTGGAGATCTCGTGGATCAATTCCCGTGAACTCGAGGGCGATGGTGTAGCTGAGGTGCTGTCCCCATTCGATGGGATCATTGTTCCTGGTGCGTTTGGAGAGGGTGGAGCAGAAGGCGTGATCCAGGCGATTCAATACGCCAGGGAAAATGGTGTGCCTTATCTGGGCCTCTGCTACGGGCTTCAGATGGCCGTGGTTGAATATGCAAGACACGTGGCGGGACTTCCGGATGCGGATTCTGTCGAATCCGATCCAGATACTCAGCATGCAGTTATTGATATACAGGTCAGCCAGCGGGAGATCATCGAAGAAAGCAGGTTTGGAGGCACGATGCGTCTGGGGGGCTACGCGGCTGTGCTTAGACGGGACAGTGTGGTGCTGGATCTATATGAGCAGACAGACCGGCTGGATGAGGACGCCTGGCGTCTGCGGAAAATGAGATCGGATCCCAAGGAGTCCTTCCGGGTTGGCGGTATACTGGAAACAGAACGAGCGGTCGTAGAACGGCATAGGCACAGATACGAAGTCTCTCACAAATATGTAGATTTGCTTGAGGAGTTTGGTCTCATATTTTCCGGATATCACCGTAGAGAAGACGGAACCAAACTCATGGAGTTTATAGAACTTCCTGATCATCCGTTTTTCGTGGCAACGCAGGCGCACCCGGAGTTTAAATCGAGACTGGAGCAGCCGGCACCTTTGTTCTATGGGTTCATCGATGCAGCAGTTGCACAATCCAGAAATCAGGACAACGTATATCAAGCTCCAAAGGTGGAGGTTGGGGTAGAGGCTTGAACCACAAAGGGTTGGCGATTCGGCCACGGGTTTGTCTTTGGTGGGTTTTCTCCGGTGTGTTGGCGTGTGCCCCGGTGGAGACGCCCCCACAGACGCAAGAGGCCGAATCTGATCGCCCGGATCAGGAAGCTTGGGGTTGGTCGACGAGGGTCACAAGGTCCGGGAAAATCCGCGCTGAGATTACCGCCGCACATTTCCTGAAGTTCGACTCATCGCGATTGGCCCAGCTAAACGGTGGCGTCGAGGTGAGTTTCTATGACCGTACCGGTCGTGGTGTGTCGAGGTTGACGGCAGACCGGGCGGAGATTGACGAGAATTCCAGCGACATCCTGGTCTATGGCAATGTAATTCTTGTTTCGCATGACAGTAGCCGGCTCGAAACCGAATCCTTGACGTGGGTGAGAGAGACGGATAAAATAGCTGGCGAGGGCAAGGTGACTCTGCGTCGCCCCGACGGTATTGAGACAGGTGTTGGCTTTGAAGCCTCTTCCGATTTGAAACGATGGACCATGAACCAGGTGATCACCCGCCTGGGAAGTCCCGATTCTCTCCAATAGCTGTAATCCTCCCTTCCTCCAATCCACCTATGGTGCGCCTTCCTTTGCAGCTTCTTGTATTGTTCGTACTCATCCCAATCATGGATATCCATGGTGGAGAAGTGATTCGGGCAGATCACAGCGAGACCACCAGTACACCGTCGGGTCTTTTGAGGATGGAGTGGGGAGGGGTATCCATTGTAGACTCTGTCCGAGGGATTTCCCTCTCGTCAGACTCGGCCCAAATATGGGTTTCCTCCGATTCTGCCCGTGTGATCAGCCGCGCAAGGCTTACCGGCAATGTCAACCTCCAGGATCGCACCCGTAGTATTCGGTCCAGGGTACTGGATTATGATCCACGGAATGAAGCAGCCAATTTCAATATGGAAGTGCAAGTCTTCGAACCAGGCAAATCGCTGACCGCGAGTCAGGTTTCTTATGACAGGAAGAGAGACCATCTCAAGTCGGCTGGAGACGTCACGCTTAATTACTCCAAAAAAGGTATGACCCTGACCGCTGATGAACTGCAGTATTCCACCAAATCGGATTCGGGATCTGCAAAAGGGAACACGCGGTTAATCAGATATTCGGAAGGAACCGATTCTCTCGTAGCGGAGGCAGGGAGGGTGTCGTTTTCAGGGGGAGGCGACCAACTGGAGTTTTCCTCCGGTGTGATCGTGAGCCAATCCTCGATCGCCGCCACGGCCGATACTGCCATTTACCAGGATTCAGCCGGAACACTGGAATTGAGCGGCAGGCCGCTTATCGAATGGAAGGGCCCTGAACAAAAAGATACCGTTGAGATGTCGGGTACATACCTTTCTGTCGTATTCAGTAATCATCGTCCCAATCGCATTTCCCTGGTCGGAGGCACACGCGTACGGATGATCACCCAGTCTGACTCTCCTGGCGTGATGCAGACCATCACCGCCGATACCTCTGTGATTGACCTGGAGGGAAACAACCTGATAGAAATGAGGTCCAGGGGCGATGTAACCGGGCATCTGGTATCGAGAGAGGGGACCCGGACGAACTTGGGTGGTGGGGTCGCACGATTCGTTTTTCTGGACGGTGCAATTGACAGTCTTCTGCTTGAAGATGGGAAAGTGGAAGCCCATTCAGAGAATGAAAGTCAATGGAGCCGTCTGTCAGGGGATCATATTCTACTCACGTTTGTCCGAGGGGAAATTCGCGAAGTGACTGCCCAGGGTCAGGCGAAATGTGAGCACTTTGAGGAAGATTCCGAGGATGGGGAGGTGCGCCTGACCGGCGACAGGGTCGAATTGGGATTCGAGTTTGGCAAACTGGTTCTGGCAAAGGCAGATGGTGCCGTTCGGGGCAGTTACAATGGCAGTGGACGGGGGCGATAAGTGGGTCTGGTGGCGAAGCATCTGGTAAAACTGTACAACAAGAAACCTGTGGTCGATGGCGTAAGTATAGATGTGCGTCCAGGAGAAGTGGTAGGCCTACTGGGACCGAATGGTGCCGGAAAGACAACTACTTTCTATTTGATTGTAGGCCTGATACGTCCCCAAAACGGCTCCATTCATCTCGGCAAAGATGAGATCACGAATCTGCCGATGTACATTCGCGCCAGAAAAGGGATCGGGTATCTGGCGCAGGAACCCTCGGTATTCAGGAAACTCACGGTTGCCCAAAACATACAGGCTGTTCTTGAAACGGTGGGACTTGCTCGATCTGACATTGCTGTCAAAGTAGCCTCGCTGCTCGAAGAATTGGGGTTGGGCGATTTGGCAGATCAGCGGGCGGATCGCCTGTCTGGAGGAGAGGCACGGAGACTGGAAATCACAAGGGCGCTTGCCAGGGATCCAAAATTCCTTTTGCTCGATGAGCCATTCGCCGGGATCGACCCCAAGGCGGTGGAAGATATCCAGGGTATCATATCGAATCTCAAGCAGCGAAAAATTGGATTGCTCGTGACAGATCATAACGTGAGAGAGACCCTTGCCATTACAGATCGATCCTATATCATGACCCACGGTAAAATCCTCACCTCGGGTACCCCCGAAGAACTGGCAGCAAATGCGGAGGTGAGACGGATTTATCTGGGAGAACGGTTTCGCCTGGACTGAGTTCACAAGGAGAAAAGCCTTGTCCAGTGCGTACCGTATGTATTAATTTTAAGCAATTGAGAGTTTTGGTACGGAATTTGTTGTGCAAACGGAAAGGGTTCTGGTTACCCCAAAATGATCCGCCTTACTCAAACAGCATCTTTGCAACAGAAAATGGCTCCCCAATTGATCCAATCCTTGAGGCTTCTTCAGATGCCTTCTCTGGAACTGGAGCAAATGATACAGCAGGAACTGGAGATCAACCCTCTTCTGGAACTCTCTGAGGAGTCGGAACAAGATGAAGACGAATGGGACCTCGACGAGGAGGAAGATTCACCTGAGGAGACTCCAGACGCAAAGGATGAACCCGAGCCAGAGGTTCAAGATGAGCCTGAGCTCGAGGAACTGGAGTTCGAGGATGCGAATATAGACGATGGCAAGTTCGATGAGGAGGATTGGAGCGATTACTTGAATGACTCCGGATACAGTACTCCTCAAGAAGAATTCGATCCGAATATTGAAGAGTGGGAAAATGACGGAGCGAATCAGCAGTCTCTGGAACAAGAGCTCCAGGAGCAACTGCTCCTTTCCGGTTTGTCCGAAGACGATCGGGCGATCGCGCAATACATTATTGGTAACATCGACGACGAGGGCTTTTTAAGGAGTCAAATCGATGACATTGCCACTGTTCTTGGTCTGGAGCCGAACGAGGCCGAGCGGGTGCTGCAGGTCATCCAAACGTTCGATCCGCCAGGTGTAGGTGCGAGAGACCTCAGAGAATGCCTCCTGATTCAGCTTCGCGAACAAGGGCTGGAAGATTCGCTTGCCACGCGCATCGTAGCGGACTATCTCGATGATCTTGTTAGCCGCAGATACAGCAAGATCTGTCGTGCACTGAGTGTTGAGCGTGAGGCCATTGCCACAGCAGAAGAAATCATAGCGAGCCTGAACCCAAAACCAATGATTTACCGGGAAGCGAACATTAATCACAATCTGGTGGTACCTGATCTCGAAGTTCAGAAAGTGGGGGATGAATATGTGGTGTCGCTTACCGACCGGAACATCCCGTCTCTTAGAGTCAGTCCCACCTACAGGTCCCTCCTCACCCAATCCGAAAAGGCTGGCAAGGAGGCCAAAAAGTTCGTAGTCGACCGGCTCAATTCCGCACGCTGGTTCATCAGCGCGATCAACCAGCGCAGGACCACCATGCTCAAGGTCATGCGGTGTATCGTTGAAAACCAGATTGAGTTTTTCAACAATGGCCAGGGCCATTTGAAACCCATGGTGCTCCAGGAAGTGGCGGACCGTGTCAGCATGCACGTTTCTACGATCAGCAGGGTTAGCAATGGAAAGTATGTACAGACGCATCGCGGAGTTTTCGAGCTCAAATATTTTTTCGATGGTGGCCTTAGCCGTGACGAAGGTGAAGACATTTCGGCCAAAAGCGTTAAAGAAAAGATTTCAACATTGATTGAAGAGGAGAACTCCAAGTCGCCGTTGAGTGATCAGCGCATAGCCGATGCGCTAAGAGGCGAAGGCATTGATATTGCCAGGAGAACAGTGGCGAAATACCGGGATCAACTGAGAATCAATCCCGCCAGATACCGGAAGTCAATCTAACCATCTTATTTGCATATTGTTAAAAATGTTGTATATTAGGCCAAGGCATTTTTTTAGCAGGCGATAAAACGAGGGGATTCGGCCCCTCACTCAAGGCGGTGAGGAAATGGAGTTACTGTTTATCGGATTAACGCTGGGTTGCCTGGCGTTTCTGGTGAAGATTATCATGAGATTACACGCGGGAAGTACCCGAGTGGACTGAGAAGACGCGGCTTGCAGAGGCTGCAACAGAACATCACCAGTCCCAGATGGAAGGTCATGTCGCGGCAAAGGCCGGATCCGCCGAGCAGGCAAAGACCATCACCGAAGAGATCAAATCTTTGGAAGCCATGCGTGATGAGTTGAAGGCGGAAATCGACAAGGTTAAGAAGGAAATGGCGAGGAAAGGCAAAATCATCATGAATCGCCAGAATTTGGAGAGCTGATTAGGATCGCAGCGCGAATACAACAGTTCTATTCTTGTTTTCGAACATATTCACGAGAACACGTGAAATCAATTTTTGTACATAAACTGCCCACGGCGACCTTGTTGCTGTGGCTTTTTGCGTTTGGGTGCTCCGATCCTGCGTATCGGCTCCACGGTGAGGTGAAGGCGAAGGCGAGTAGCGTCTTCGTTCTCCCTCATTCTGCTGCGGCGATGCTGGATTCGATCCGGGATGCGCATGGAATCAGGCGTGATTCTCTGACGGCCACATATTCGTCTCGTCGCGATTCTCTGTCCACAGGCGGAGCGGACATCGAAAAGGTCCAGGGAGAAATCCAGCGAAGGGTCAAAGTGGCTCAGATAGCCTACAATACTAAATTTGATGGAGCAGGTGTGTATCGTTCATTTGGTGGGAATCCGGTGTTCACGACCCAAGACAGAGGGGTACGGACATCGGACCTGCTCAAGGAGATTGCAGATCGTTTCTACAAGGGCAGGGCATTTTCTCTTGAAACAGAAACGAAGCTCAGGAAATACATCCGAACTAAGCTGGTGCCCGCTGAGAGGAAGTTGAGACAGGCGAGAACTGCTCTGGCAAGAGCGCGGGAGTCGATGGGAGGTAACACCGAAGCACTTGAGCGGATGGATTCGGACTACCAAACTGCCCAATTATTGCTTGAGAGGGAAGCGAATAACCAGATCCTTTCAACACTGGATGGGATGGTCCTGAAGCGGGCTGTGGTCGATTCCTCCGGAAACTTTGACATCTATCCTCTGTCCTCGGGAAAATACTACCTTTACGCTCCATATCCCCTACCTCAAGGTTGGCTCGTATCGGTCGATATGACCAGCCACCGCAGGCAGGACCTCCGGGAAGCCAATACCACCAATTTGCTCATTCGAGATGGCTAGTTTCTGGATTGAATTGCGCTGATTTCATCTTTAGATATCTTGTGGACGCTTTTAGGGTTGAATGTCTGGCAGGTGTCCACTCTGAGCGCAACTTCGATTCTGCCTCCAGTGAGTACAAAAAACTGGATGAGAAACCCTTCGCCCTGCATCGCCTCTACCTGAATTTGTCCGTCCTCCAACCCATCTGTCCATTCCGGCAGGCGTCTGTTGAATTCTCTGGAATTCGCCAAGTTTTCCGGGATTGCGCAGATCAACGTTCCCGGTGCCTCTCCTATGGCTGCTCCGATCTGATCCCGGCATTTTACTGCATAAGGAATCAGCTCGTCTGCGTAGTCCAGTTCTGTAGTTCCGTTTTTTTCCGGAGGTACGATTCCCCAGGTCATATGGTGCAGGAACGGATTTCCATAGCCTTGGGAGAGCATGTGGTCGCGAGCGGCCTGATCTACGGGATGTACGACAGCAACATAGTCGAACCACCCCTCCGAACGCGCGGGACTGTCAGCAGGTAGCCCCGACGGGACATTAATGTAGTCATGCCCATCGACGGGAGAGGGATAGCTTCTGGTATCCCACCCGGCGATATAACCGATTTCTTTCAGGGGGCCTGCAACCAGATGCGGTGGGTCCACAAAGATGGCTGCGTGGTCAGGATTGGGCAGCAGCGATACCCCAGCATTCGCTATTTTGTCCGCCACAAGCAGGGCTTCGTCCAAGCGCTCCGCCGCATTGTCGATCTTCAAACGATCGTTGAAGTCTTTTGGTAGAATCACCTCTCGACTCGCCATGTGTTTTTCCTTTCGATTTGGTCCTGCGACAAGTATCCATCGTATCCAACCCTGGAATGTAAACAATGGGTGCTCGGAAAGGAATTCAGATCTTAATCGGTTGGACCGATTTCCCTTGACAATAGTTGAATTCGGGGCCCATCTTTCACCTCTGCATCTGGACAGCCTGGTTCTTGCCGGGCACCCTGAATTTCCAAAAAGAAGAATTACAAAGTCGAGGATCACATCGTGGCGCGCATTCTGGTTATTGATGATGAAAAATCTATTCGCGATCTTTATCAGCAAGCGCTTGAAAAAGCGGGTTACGAGGTTGTTGCCGCCGAAAATGGACAAGTAGGGATCGATTTGCACAGGGATCAGAGGGCGGATCTGATCATCACAGATATTATGATGCCACAAAAGGATGGATTTGAAACCATTAAGGAGCTGCAGGAGCATTTTTCCGGTGTTAAGATTATCGCGATCACGGGTGTGGGCCTTCATAATCTACCCGTGGCATTCGATCTTGGTGCCGTGCGTGTATTCGAGAAACCTGTTCCCCTTTCTGACATCATTGAAACCGTAAGAGAATTGGTTGCATAGCGCAGATTCACATGGCGAAATCTTGTTAGACGCAATTCAAGCTCGGACGTACACGTCCGGGCTTTTTGCGTTTTCCACGTCCAGTCACACGTAGTTACAACTCAGAAATGGAGTAAATTATGAAACAGGGCAAGCTCAAAGTTCTCGTGTTTGGCGCGCACCCGGACGATTGTGATATCAAAGCAGGGGGGCTCGCGATCAACTATTCGAAACTGGGCCACCTTGTCAAGTTCGTATCCCATACCAATGGAGCTACAGGACATCACGAGATTGGTGGGATAGAGTTGGCCAAACGAAGGTATCAGGAGGCGCAAGAGGCTGCGAATATTGCCGGGATAGAATATCAGGTGCTGGACAACCACACCGGGGAACTTGAACCCTCCGTAGCGAACCGAAAGGAAGTGATCAGAATTATTCGGGAGTTCGAACCGGATCTCGTCTTTTCACATAGACCAAATGACTATCATCCGGATCACCGGTATTCTGCCGCCCTTGTCCAGGATGCGGCATACATAGTAACCGTTCCCAACATGTGCCCACTGACCCCTCATTTGGAAAGCAACCCGGTAATCATGTATTTGAGTGACAACTTCCAGAAACCGAACCCGTTTCAACCCGATGTAGTTCTGGACATCGACGACGTGATCGAAAGGAAGCTGGATATCCTCCATTGCCATACTTCCCAGATGTATGAATGGCTGCCTTTTAACAGTGGGGTCCTGGACGAAGTTCCAGAGGGTGAAGAGGAAAGACGAAGTTGGATGGCCGAGCGAAGGCTCCGGGCTTTCAGCGATACTGCAGACCGATTCAGAGATAAGCTGGTAGAACTTTATGGAAGCGACCGAGGCGCGCGAGTTAAATACGCGGAAGCCTTTGAGGTTTGCGAATACGGGTCTTCATTAACAGCAGAGCGAATGGAACTCCTTTTTCCATTCGTCAACGCTGCGTAAGCTAGCTACACCATGAACTGAAAACGCCGGCGAATATCTGATGAAGGTGGGGAGGATATCACCAGATATTATGCGCCGGCGTTTTCAAATTATATGGTCGAAAATAAAAGCGCTGACCCATCCTGGAGTCAGCGCAGTTTTGCTTTTTAGCGTCCTGCTTTCCGGTTTGTATCCTCAAAGGCGTCCCTGCCTACCAATGATTCATATCGGCCGTTCGTGCTGCAATCTTTAGCCTTCCCCATGAGCCAGCCTTCCGTTCTTATCCGATCCAGCATAGGATCTGCGTGGCCGGGTATGGCCACCCAAAGTTGTTAAGGATATTCAGAAAATCTTATCCGAATGAAAGGGGTTTTCGGAATGTGGCAGACAGGTGGTAGGGTTTAGGTATTGAAAAATAACAAGTTGAATGCTTCCTGATGGCTGGCATCTGTATTGCGTAAGTTGTTGGCAAGGAGGGAACTAAAAACGTGCATACAGGAATCAAGACAGCGCTCATCATACTTATCACCTTCTCGGTGGCGGGTGCCGGAATGCTAGACCCAGATAGTTTGGCATTTGGCCCTATCCGTGTCGATCTGGATGCGTCAGACACCCTCAGAATCTGGAATACCGGGACCTCAGATCTGTTTGTGGATGGGGGAACGCTCGCATCTTCCCAATTCAAAATTTTGAACACCCCGTTTTCCGGAGCACCGATCCGAGTGCCTCCCGCCGAAGCGTTTGAGCTGGTTGTTCGTTTTGAACCTGGGCAAACTGGTACTTTCGCCGAGATGCTTCAGATCGATACTGACGCAGGTAGTCTTCCTGTTCCACTTACGGGTGAAGGTGTGGAAACGGTGATTGTAATCAATGAGATTCTTGCTGATCCACCTTCGGGAGAGGCAGGTGATGCGAATGGGGACGGTGTTCGGAACAGCAATCACGACGAGTTCGTAGAGCTGCTGAACATTGGTCGGTTTGCCGTTGACCTATCCGGAATCCAGCTTTTCGACCAGGGAAGTTCAGCCAGCAACAGATTCTCCTTCCCGAATGGCACACTCCTCCCTGGACACGCACGCATTGTCCTGTTTGGTGGAGGCACACCTGCTGGAATGGGAAGTCTGGTATTTGTGGATGATGGAAAAATAGGAGGCGGACTGAGAAATTCGGGAGATGTCCTGATACTGTTAGACTCCATTACAGGGGATACACTTTCAACTGTTGGTTATGGCAGCGAGGGTGGCAAGGATCAATCGCTTGTGCGATATCCGGAGGGCACCGGCGAATTCTTATTGCACAGCGAATTTCCAGGCACCGGAAACAGATTCTCCCCAGGGATTTCAAGGTCGACCCTTTCAAGGATTGAGATAACACCGAGGGACACTTCCATTTCTCTGGGAGACGAAGTGCAGTTTACGGCGGTCGGTTTCTTCCCGGATAATACTTCGCTTGTGCTTGAACAACTCGCTCAATGGACATATGCGAATGATGAAATTCTTTTGATTTCAGA
>Ga0114999_10003169_pt1 | contig 20875 bp, 25 predicted proteins | sample ArcticOcean_MG_C_3_FD_89820 | JGI IMG/M metagenome (GOLD analysis project Ga0114999, IMG submission 89820) | Marine microbial communities from western Arctic Ocean - ArcticOcean_MG_CB8_126 | ecosystem: Environmental > Aquatic > Marine > Oceanic | place: Arctic Ocean: Canada Basin | collected...
AGTGTGCTTCGTTCGCTCATGCGGGGGACACTCTGACGCCTTCGACTCTTTTTTGCGTTCGCTTGCCGGCTGCGCATTCGATCAGGGTCTCGACGTCGTCTTTGATGCCGGTGGCTTCCGGATGGCGGCGTTCCTCTTCGAATATACAGCGGGTTAAGGTGGTGCCATTCTGCATGTGGTGCTCCGTGCGTGTTGTCGGCTGGCGATGATCTTAGTACACTTGAGCTATTATTGAATAGGTCCTGAAAAAGGTGTCGTCAACCCGTCGCGATCGCTCAGAGGGTGCCGCCGCAGTATTTGCAGTGCACGGCATCGGTGTCGTGGCCTTCGGCGCTGCACTCGGGGCAGCACTGGGTGGAGACCGTTTGCCTGCGGGCCTCGAGTGCGAGTTCATTGGTGACGATGCCGGTCGGTACGGCGATGATTGCGTAGCCGAGGATCATCAGCACCGAGGCCAGGGCTTGGCCAGCGGGGGTTTTGGGTGCGACATCGCCGTAGCCGACGGTGGTGATTGTGACAATCGCCCAGTAGATGCTATGTGGGATACTGCTGAAACCGTGCTGCTCGCCTTCGATAAGATACATGAGGGCACCGACGACAACGACGATATTGAGCACGGCGAAGAGGAAGACGGTGACCTTGCGGCGGCTCGCTTGCAACGCCTGCAACAAGAATTGCGCCTCGCCGAGATAATGCGTCAGCTTGAGGACGCGGAAGATACGTAATACGCGCAAGGTGCGGATCACCAGCAGATATTGCGCCTGCGGCAGGAAGAGGCTTAAGTAGGTCGGGATCGTGGCCAAAAGATCGACGATGCCGAAGAAACTCAGGGTGTAGCGCAAAGGTTGGCGGACGCTGATTAAGCGCAGGATGTACTCGATGGTGAATAGTATGGTGAAGCACCATTCGGCGATATGGATCGGGTTGGCATAGCGGCTATTGAACCATTCGACGCTGTCGAGCATGACGGTGATGATGCTGAGAAAAATGCTGATAATGAGCACGATATCAAAGGTCTTGCCCGCTTTAGTGTCCGCTTCGAAGATGATTTCGTGTAGGGTGTTTCGCCATGCGGCGACTTGCGGCGTTTTTGGTTGGTTTTCTGACAAGGGTATGCGTCCCGTTGGGGTGTTTTCCTAAAGATAATAAAGGCGATCGAGAACTTGAAAGGGTAGAATATGATCAAATTGGCGACAATGAGTAGCGTATGCCCGGATTGGACCCTTGATGAGGTTGTCGTGGGGATGAAGCGCCACGGTTACCAGGGCTTTGAGCCTCGGGTCGAGTGGGGGCACGCTTCGGGTATCGAAAGCGGGCTTTCAGCCGATGAACGCAAGGAGGTACGCGCGAAGATGGAAGGCGAGGGACTGGCGATCTGCTGTATCGCCAGTGGCGCGCGGATGGCGGTACCCGATTTGGAAGAGCGGGCCGAACATGTGGAAGACTTGCGGCAATATATCGATCTGGCGGCTGATTTGGGTTGCGAGATGGTGAGGGTCTTTGGGGGGGCGCGCGACCGAGGCGAAGAGTTGATCGCGACCGTCGACTATGTGGCCGACGGTTTTGTGCAAGTGCTCGACCATGCCGCCGACCGCGATGTGCTCTTGCTATTGGAGACCCACGACGATTGGTGCGCCTCCGCGCCGGTCAGGGCGGTTGTTGAGCTGGTGGGCCACCCCAACCTAAAAGTGCTCTGGGATTTTATGCATTCGCAGCGGATGCTGGAAAAACCGGAGGAAAGTTTTCAGATCCTTGGCGAGTACACTCATCATACCCACGCCCACGACGGGCAGATTATTGACGGAAAGTTGCAGGTCAGCGGCACTTTGGGCAGTGGCCTTTTTGACCACGAGATCCCGCTGCGCCTTTTATCCGAGGCGGGCTATAGCGGCTATTTTTCGGTTGAGGTGATCCACAAACCGGGCAGCGAACACAATGCCGACGCCGTGCTCGCCCAGTACGCCGAGCAGTTCCAGGCGATTATGGCGGGTTTCTAGGCGGCGACGATTTTCCGCTTAGCCGAATCGACGCCAGGTTGTGCGTTGGCCAAGGGGTCAATGCCCCTCAGGATCATGCCCTGGCCGCGCGAAATATGTACGTCGGCGGTCGGCAGGTCGGCGGGGTCGCGCATTTGCACTAGTAGGGTAGTACGGGCCTGTTGGCTTTCGTTGAGGCCGGAGCCGTGGATTGTGAGATAGCTGAAGAACAGTACGTCGCCGGCTTCTGCTGGGCAGGGCGTCGCTGCGGCGACGGGGTATTCTTCGACTGGCAAGTGGTGACCGCCGTCGTGCAGGTGTTCGAGCGGCCCGCGTTTGTAGGAGCCGGGTACGACCCGGACGCAGCCCTTTTCGATCGGCGCGTCGTCGAAATGGATGATCGCGGCGATCATGCTGTGGTTTTCGTGCGGGAAATAGGGTACGTCCTGATGCATCGGAAAGGGCGCGCCCTTTTCGGGTGGCTTGATAAACATCTTGGTGTGGTGCAGTTGGATATTGGGGCCGATGATATCGGCGGCCCGGTCGGTCAGACGAGGGTCAGATATTAGGCGGGTCAGGGCGGCGGACTGGTATTGCACATTATGGCAGTGCAATAATTCGCGCGGCAAATCGGTGACTTTGGCGCCGGCGCCCCAGCCTTCGTTGGAAACACCTTCGATATTGGCGGCTTGTAGGCGTTGGGTGATTTGGTGGGTTTCGTTGCGGAAGTGTTCGGCTTCTTTGCGCGTAAAGACGCTTTTGGCGAGCAGGTAGCCGTTTTCTTTGTAGAACGTTTTTTCTTCCGGAGTAAGTCCGTGGTCTTTGGTGGGGGTGATCATGGGCACCTTTCCTGATTGTGATAGGTCGATACCCGATAATATCCGCTATACTGCGCGTTGTGTCACGGAGATTTTAACCATTCGCCAATGACTTTGGCGGCACCTACGCCTTGCGGTTTGAAGCCCAAGTTGCCGGTAGAAGGGGACGGTTTCGTCTTCGGTGAAGAGATCGACGTGTTGGCCCTGGAATTCCTCGATGAGCAATTCTTTCATGCGGGTCGCTATACCTTGGTGACACAGCAAAATACGGCGACCTCCGAGCCGTCTGCGCCGGGTGCCGACGGAAGGGGCGAGCTAGGCGGCCGAGTTGAAATCACTGCTGGCCGCCTTATGGTTGAATCAAAACCAAGTGCGGGCGCAGTCCGCACCAGAGCAGCTAGCCGAGCCGGTGCGGAGAACGCCCTGGCGCAGAACGGCAACGGCCATAGCAACGGCCACGCGGCGGCGCACCCGGGACGATATTATCCCCCTTGATGTAGAGGATCTCAATACGCTGCAGGAACTCTAACGGTTGCTTAGATCTGGTTGTTGTCGCGCAACCAGGTCACCGCCTCCTGTACCGCCTCAAAGGAGCGATAACGCGGCTGGTAGTTTAACAGGCGTCGCGCTTTCTCTATGCTGCAATTGGGGCTGTGTGAAATGTGGGACCAGGTCGCGTCGGCGTCTTCGGCGGCTACCGTTTCTTTCCATTCCGCAAAAGGCAGATAGCGCAGTTTTGCCTCTTGGCCAAACCAGGCGGCCATCGTTTCGGCGTAGCCGCGTAAACTCACGGCGGCTGGGGAGACGGCGTGGAAGCTTTCGCCGACGGCTGTCGCGCGATTGGCGAGCGCTTGCATAAAGATCTGGGCCACGTCGTCGGCGTGCACGTGGTGCACAGTTTCAAGCCCCAGGTTCGGCAGTAACAGTTCCTCGCCGCGGGCGAGTTTGGTGAAGACTTCGAGGTTTCTGTGGCCAGCCGGGTTCAAGGGCGCCCAGCCCGGTCCGACGATGTGGCCGGGGTGCAGCATAGTGGCGGGAAAACCGTTGCGCCAGGTCTCGTCGCGTAGATAGGCTTCAATCGCGGCCTTTTGCCTGCCGTATTCCTCCATGGGCGCGCGCCGCTGGGTTTCCAGGGTCGGGACCTCGATGCTTGGGCCATGTATCCAGATCGTGCCGCAGGAGAGGAAGTGTTGGACCCGGCCTTTGAGCGCCTCGACGAGGTGCTGGCAGCTTTCCAAGGTAAAGCAGATCATATCGATGACCACGTCGGGATCCAGGTCGCGGATCGTTTGGCCGAAGGAACCGTCCGCTTCGGCGGCGGTGCGATCGATTTGTATTTGTTCGACCTGGGCCCAGGCCCCGTGTGGCTGGTAGGGCTCGCGTTCTTGGCGACTGATGACGACAACTTCAAAACCTTGTTCCACCAACCTCGGGACCATATAGGTGCCGACGTGTCCCGTGCCTCCGATAACGACTACGCGCATGGCGAATCCTTTCTTGTTTGGGTATTCGTGTTACAGATCAATATAAGCCGAGGATCTGGTGATGGTGGCTCTATTGCTGGCGAAAGGCGGCGACCGCCGTCGCCACACCGAGCGAGGGGTTGCTTAAAGCAGGTCTTGGGAGGTCGGTGCAGAGGGCGGTGGCACCGGCCATCGAGGCCTGCGCCAAGACGATTATTTTTGCGCCGATGGACACCGCTTTTTCCGCCATCGGCCGATCGACGCGGATGACGGGGACTGGGGTGAGGCTGTTGGCGCTTTCGGCGCTGCCACCGATCGACGAGCAGGTGCACAATACGACATTGGCGCCATCGTCAATTGCCGCGATAATTTTGTTGTGGATGCGTTTAGTTAGTTCGGGCGAGATGCCTTTGTCGCGGGCTTCCGAGAGGAAATCTTCGCCGACGAGATGGGTAACCGGGATATCGGGCGCCTGGTCTTTGATCAGGGCGTCGAATGTCGGAATGTGAATAGGCGAGGTGTGCAGGAAGCTCAGGGTGGCGGGCATGGGTGCTTATTTCCTTTCGCGGTGAAATCGGCCAGTTGATAGATTAGCTTGAGTGGTGAATCTGTGCAAGAAATTTGCTTATGCGAGGAGGATCGTATGAAAATCGGCATACTCGGTTGTGCGCACGCCCATGTAAAGATCTACTGCACGCAATGGAATCGCGATATATCGTTGGATATACAGCCGACAGCAGTATGGGATCGCGACACCGAGCGGATGGTTCAGATGGCAGCACAATATGGCCTGCAAACATGCGAGACGGCGGCGGGGCTGCTGGAGCGGGACGATTTAGATGCTGTAGTGGTGGCTGCTGAGACTTCGCTGCACGCGGATCTGGTCGAAGCCGCCGCCGCTGCCGGCAAGGCGATTGTGTTGCAGAAGCCTATGGGGCTGACCTTGGCCGATGGCGAGCGCATCGCGGCGGCGGTCCATGCGACACGGGTGCCTTTTACCATGGCCTGGCAGATGCGGGTCGATCCGGAAAATTTGAAAATGCGCGAGCTTATCGCCGACGGTGTTTTGGGGCGCATATACCAGATCCGCCGCCGCCATTGCCTGGGCATGCTGCTCAACCCGGCGTTCGAGTCGTCTTGGCATGTGGATCCCGAGTATAATCGGGACATCTTTGCCGACGACGCGGCGCATGCGATCGATTTTATTTATTGGCTCTTCGGAATGCCGCAAACGGTCACCGCGCGTATGACTACGGCGCACAAGGCGACGATGCCCAACGACCACGGAGTCGCCTTGTTTGAGTATCCGCACGGGCTGCTGGCCGAAGTATCGTCTTCTTTCGCGGCGATCGCCGGTGAAAATACCACGGAAATCGTCGGTGAAAAAGGCGTGCTGGTGCAAAATTACGGTGATGCCCCGAGTGCCGCCAAGCGCTTCGACCCGAATGCGCCGAGTATGAAATGGTATGTTCGCGAGGCTGACGAATGGGTCGTCAGTGAGGTCGACGCGCCGAAGGCGCAAGGCGAGCGGATTGCAGGCTTGGCCGGTCCGTTGGCCGAATTTCTGCACGGTAGGCGCCCGCCCTTGGCCACGGTCGAGGACGGGCTGAACGCGTTGCGGATAGTACTGGCCTGTTATGAGGCAAATGAAACGGGTCGCCGCGTTGTAATGACTTAAGATTGTTCTTTGCTTTTACAAGCTTCGCGTGCCGGCATCGTCTCTTCTTTAGGCTATTTCGTCGCCGCGCACACTAATATTTAGCGGTTCGTGATCGTCGGGCGTGGCATGGGACTTGTTGTATGCGGTCAGGCTGTCGGTGAGGATTTTGCGGTCTTCGGAAGTGGTGTCGGGTTCAAGGGCGATATCGCCTTCTACGCTAGCATGGTAGATGCGTGGCGGGCGGCACAGCGGCGGGTAGTGGTTGCTCGGGCATCAATTACGGGCTTGTTGTTGCTCGTAGAGATATTGCGCTAATTCGTCGTGTTTGTATTGCTTGGCCCATCCGTCGGGAGTGCCGTTGTAGAGCAGGTCGCGCAATGTGAGATCGGCACCGCGTGCAACCAGGTGTTCTACGAGCGCGCGGTCGCCCTGAGAGGCGGCGATATGTATTGCGGTGGCACCTTGAGCGTGCCCGCCGAGCCAGCCGGTGGCGTTGATATTCGCGCCGTGGTCTAGGAGCCAGTCGACTGCTTGGCGTTGCCCCTTCCAGGTGGCGCGCAAGAGGGCGGTGGTTTCGTAGGCCTTGCCATTGGGGTTGGCACCCTGTGATAATAAAAAATCCATTGCTTCTACGCGGCCATTGCACGCCGCATAGATCAAGCCCTCGTCGAGGATTTCCTGGTCGTCGCCGGTAGGTGTCCAGGGGAACCAGCCGTAGTTGCCGCGATAAAAGGCACGGCCCTGACGGGCTTGCTGCTTGAGCGAGCTGTCGGTGGAAAACATCGTCTTGAGCAGTTCGATGCGTCCCAAGCCGGCGGCGACGCGCAAGTTGGCTGGGGACGCATCGTGCTCGGCAATCAGCTCAGCGATATCGGTCCAGCCCCAGACCAGCGCATGGACCAGGGCGGTGCCGCCGGCTAAGGGGGTTTCGGTGGTGAGCGGGGTGCCGGCTTGGATGAGGATATGGGCGACTTCGAGTGTGGCGGTGCTGTGTAATGGTGTTTTGTGCGTGGAACAATTATAAGTGACGAGGTCGGGGTGCCGGTCGAGGCCTTGCCATACTTGTTGCGTGTTGCCCTCTTCACAGGCGTGGATAAAGGCGATAAAAGGCTCTTCGACTGCGCCGCTGTTGATTTTTTCGAGCTGCTCGACAAAGCAAGGCCAGTCGTCGAAACCGTGCTCGCGGGCGTAGACCTCAACGCGCGTCGTCGGCATCGGGTTGCGCGGCGGGAATTTGCTCGGGTTTGGAGATCTGGAAGCGAGGCGTGTGGGCGATGAGCCGGTCAATGGCCGGGGCGAAACCGGCTGCGGCTTCTGCGGCCAAGTTTGCAATATACCCTTCGTAAAAAGATACGTCGGCGGTGTAGATTTTCAGCGGAGTCATCAAATAACATCCTAGTGCATATGGCGCTCTACGGGGGTGGTGTATTCCATAATAAGACGGTTTGCTGCCGGTTGGCGTTGAAAGTGTATTAAGCACAATAATATAAAGGACCGCTGGGGACAAGGCGCGGTTCGGACTTGGGGCGACTCTTTTTATTTGCTATATTGGCGCCCGGTTTATCAAGGAGATTATTACATGGCAGTTGAACAAAGGGCTATCCGCGAAGCGCCGACTGGGGCTCGTGGTCTGTTGCGCAATATTGGGCCGGGCGTCATCGTGTCGGGCTCGGTGGTCGGTTCGGGCGAGTTGTTGGTGACCACGCGAATGGGCGCGGAAGTGGGTTTTATCTTTCTCTGGGGCGTGATCCTAGCCTGTTTGGTCAAATATGCGATCCAACTCGAACTGGGACGGCAGTGTATTCTGCGCAATAGTAGCACGATCGATATTCTCGATCAGGTGCCTGGCCAGCGTTTTCGTGGCGTCTCGTGGATCGCCTGGCTTTGTGTCGCGGGTTATTTCTCGGTGACGGTGGCGGTGATCGGGATATTGGGTTCGGTGGCCGGGCTGATGGTGACGATATTCCCCTTTGTGTCAGAGCACATATGGGCGGTGGCGGTTTTTCTGGTGATGTCCGTTTTGCTTTGGCGCGGTTTGTACGACGACCTGGAGATGATGGTCACGGTTTTAGTGTCGACGTTCAGCCTGGTGGTTATCGGCTCGGTGCTGGCCTTGCAAGGGACGAGTTATGCGATTGACGGTGAACAGATCGCCTCGGGCTTTCGTTTTGCGATGCCGTCCGAGGGGGCATTTGTCGCGCTGGCGTTGATGGGGTCGGTCGGCGCGACGGCGGTTGAGCTTTTTATGTATCCTTATTGGATCGTCGAAAAGGGCTATCCCGATTTTGTTGGACCGAAAGAGGATTCCGACGAATGGCGAGCGCGTTATCGCGGCTGGATGCGGGTGCTGATGACAGACGCTGGGGTGTGCACGGGCATCGCGTTGGCGATTACCTGCGCCTATTACTTGTTGGGCGCGTCGGTGCTGAATCAACTGCAGGTTTTGCCCGAGGGCATGAAAGTCGTCGAACAGGTCTCGCTGATCTTTACCGAGACCATCGGCGGCTGGGCTTATTACATCTTTATGTTTGGCGGTTTCTGCACGCTCTTTTCGACGCTATTGGTCTTCGCCGCGTCATCGGGGCGGATCGGCGCAGATTTCCTGCAAAAGATTCAGGTGGGGGCTTTAGCAGGCGATGGAGGTTATCGGCGCTGGGTGCGGATCTTACAGATCGGCTTCCCATTTTTATGGCTGCTCTTTATTCTGGCCGATCCGCGCACATTAGACTTTGTACTCAAGGGCGCGAATGCCAATAATCTATTGCTGATCCCGATGGCCTACGCGGTACTGCATCTGGCGATGCGGGTACCGAAAGAAGAACGAATGTCGCTGTGGACGGAGTTGGCGTTGTTGTTCACGATCTGGGCGATTATCAATTTTACGGCGATTAATGTCTTTCAACTGGTGGGGTATTAATGAATTGCTATTTCGCCCTGTTGATTGCCGCCATTTGCTCGTAGTTCAATCCCGTCCCCCCGAAAATGTCCAGCGCCGACCCGACCGTAAAATCCAGCTTGCCATGGCCCAAGCGGTCAATGACGTCGATATCCGTCTGGCTGCGCACGCCGCCGGCATAGGTCGTCGGTATCGGTGCGATATTTCCCAATAGCGAGATAAGTTCCTCGTCGACGCCCTGTTGCTTGCCCTCGACATCAGTGGCGTGCACGAGGAATTCGCAACACGACTCGGCGAGGAAAGCGAGGTTTTTGGCGTTGATTTCGAAGTCAGTGGTCTGCTGCCAACGGTCCGTCATAACGACATAGCGGCCATCGCGCTGGCCACAGCTCAGATCGAGGACCAGGCGGTCGCGGCCTGCGGCGTCTACGACGCGTTGCAGATTGTCGCGGTGCAGTTGGCCGTCGCGGAAGGCGTAGGAGGTGACGATGACTTGCGCCGCGCCGCGGTCGAGCCAGTCGGCGGCGTTGTCTGCGTTGATGCCGCCGCCCAATTGCAGACCACCGGGAAAGGTGGCGAGCGCATGTGTTGCGGCTTCTTCGTTACCCGGGCCGAGCATGATGACGTGTCCACCGGGCAGGTTATCATGCCGGTAGAGCTCAGCGAAATAGGCGGGTGGTTTTTCGGCGACGAAATTTGTCTCGGGAACGGCCCCGTCGCGGAGTGTGGAACCGACGATCTGCTTGACCTGGCCTTGGTGTAGGTCAATGCAGGGACGGAAGCGCACTAACGGTCGATCCGGTATTTGTCGAGGGCGGCCTCGTCGAGGCTGACCCCGAGGCCGGGGCCGGAAGGCAAGAGCATATAGCCGTCTTCGATGGGCAGTTTTTCGTTGATAACGTCGCCGGAATGGTAGACGCAGCCGTTGACGTCGCTGGCGTAGCCGAGGTTGGGCATGGCGAAGGCGAGGTGAGCCTGAGCGGCGGTGCCGATGCCTAGTTCGGGCATACTGCCGATAATACAGGGCAGGCGCGCGGCTTCGGCGATGGAGAAGATACGCGCGGCGGAACCTAATCCGCCGGCCTCCGATACATAGACGTTGAAGACGTCAACGGCTTGGTGGCGGATACAGTGCATGGCGTCGTGCGGAGTCCAGATGCTTTCGTCTGCCATAATCGGAAGGTCGACTCTTTCGCGCACGAAGCGAAGGCCTTCGATGTCGTCGGGCGGTAAGGGCTGTTCGACCAGTTCCAAATCGAAGACCGAGATCTCCTCTATATGGCGCACGGCTTCTTTAGCTGACGGCCAACCCATATTGGCGTCGACGCGCAAGGTGATCTCATTGCCGACCTCGCTGCGTATGGCTTCGAGCACGTCGATGTCGGCTTCGATATCGCGGCCGATTTTGGCCTTGAGGGTCTTGTAGCCTTGTGCGACCAGTCGGCGGGCTTGTGCGGCGATCTCGGCGGGGTCGCCCATCGACAGCGAATGGCTCAATAATACGCGGTCTCGGACCTGCCCTCCCAAGAGCTGGTAGACCGGCATATTATAGGCTTTGCCGACCAGGTCATAGAGGGCCATCTCAATGCCGGCTTTGGCGGGGTAAGAGCGGTGCAGGACCTGGTCCATATGGTCGGCGATTTCGCGGATGCGGAATGGGTCGCGGCCAATGAGCGTTTGTGCGAGGAAGTCGTTGATGGTCTCGCTCTCGCCGCGGCCGCGGCGGTCCCAGATGCTGGAGGCTTCGCCGATGCCGGTGAGTCCTTCGTCGGTGTGGATGAGCACCACCGCATTTTCGGAAGCTTGTTGCACGCCGAGGCTGCTTTTGAAGGCTTGCGGTCTGGGCACGCGGACCGGGATAGATTCTATTTTAGTGATTTTCATAGTAGAGAATTAAGTTGGTGCCCTTGCGAGCGTCAAGCGAGTTGATAAATGGCTAAGGCGGTATTGCCGTAGGTGCGCTGTTGGCTGCGTTGCAGACGGCCGCTGGATTCGGGCAAGCTCAATTCGGTCTGGTGCTGGGCGAAGAATAGGCCGTCTTCGTTGAGCAGCGTTGACTCGCCGAGGGCTTCGATTAGCCCGAGTAAAAGAGGTGCGCCGGCGTAGCGGGCGTGGTAGGGTGGATCGGCATAGATGATATCGAAGCGGCGGCCCTCGCTCGCTATGCTGGGGATCAGCGCCTGGGCTTTGGCTGAATGCAGGGCGGCGACCTCGGCGCGCCATTCGTAGAGCAGTGCGCGGATCTGGCTCAGTCGACGGCGGTCCGGTTCGTTGAACTCAACGGTAGCACCGCGGCTCAGAGCCTCGAGGCCGATCTGCCCGGATCCGGCGCAAAGGTCGAGAAAGGTCTGGCCTTGGAGGTCGGGGCCGAGCATGGAGAACACGGCTTCTTTGAGGCGTGTAGAGGTGAGGCGGATGTCGCCCAGGCGGTTGCCCGAAGGGATCCGCCGACCGCGATAAATACCGGTGACAATGCGCACGGATAATTCCTGTGGAAACGCGTTGGGGGAGTGCAAAGTATCGCTGATGAGCGTGACGACGTCAAGGCGCTCGGAACGCGGGAAAATCGGCTTGATCGCCTCTTCGGATGGGATTTTAACGCTGGCCGATGCTCAGGTGACCTGGCCTTCGCGGAGGCAGAAGGGGGCGCCTCGCAGGCAGGCGAAGGCACGCTCGTTGACGGCCTGGATCGCCAGATCGGTATCGGCGAAGACGGTGACGATCATAGCGGGGATTTCAGAATAGTGGTCGCGGACCTGGTGCAGAACTTATACCGTCGATATCCGGCATCCGCACATCGCTGAGAATCAGGTCGATGGGCTGTTTTTCGAGGAGTTCGAATCCAGCGCGGCCATGTTCGGCGAGATAAGCGGTATCTCCGCGTTGCTCGATATAGCGCTGTAGGGTGCGGTGGACAATTTCTTGATCGTCTATGATCAGGATGCGTATCAGAATTCCCGGACCATTAAAATTGCGGAAAGACCGGAGAAATAACTCCCTGTGTCATTGTATGCAACTTCAGATCGCATTTTTTTATCTTGACCGATCTCGCCGCGAATACGAGTCTTTAGCGATTATTACTTTATATCAAGGAGCATGGCAGTGGGGGTGGAACAATATGACGCGATTGTCGTGGGTGCGGGGGGGATGGGCAGCGCCGCGCTATACCATTTGGCCCGTCGCGGAGTCCGGGCTTGTGCCGTAGAGCGCTTTGCCATTGCCCACGACAGGGGATCTTCGCATGGGGATACACGCATAATCCGCAAGGCGTATCTAGAGCACCCGGACTACGTGCCTTTGCTACATCGCGCTTATACGCTGTGGGAGGAGTTGGAAGCCGAAGGCGGGGAGGAGCTTTTTGCCCGAGTCGGCCTATTGCTGGCAGGGGATCTCGAGACCGAGGCGATGCGCGGGCAGGTGGCCTGTTATCGTCAACACGATTTGCCGCATGAGACGCTCGACGCGGACGAATTGGCTAACCGTTACCCCGATTTTTCCTTGCCGCCGGATTACAGTGCCTTTTACGATCCCCTCGGCGGTTTTTTGCGGGTGGAAGACTGCGTTCGCCGGCACGCCGATCTGGCCAGAGCGTATGGCGCGGTTATTTACGAGGGAGAGGTGGTGCGCTCCTGGCGTGGCGAGGGAAGTGGAGTGGTGGTTGAAACGGATCGCCGCCGCCTGTGCGCCGATCGTCTGATTCTCTGCGCTGGCGCTTGGGCGGTACCGGAGCTGCATCGGTTGGGCGTGTCGGCTCGCGCGGTGCGCAAAGTGCAGTTGTGGTATGGGGGGCGTGGTGTGGAGCGTTATCGACAAGGAGAATTACCCTGTTTTTTCATCGCCGACGGCGAACATTATTTTTATGGCTTTCCGGCCCAAGAACCGTGGGGGTTGAAATTGGCCGAGCATAATATATCGCACGACGTGGTGGGTAACCCGCTGGAGCTCGACTGCGAACTGAGGCCTAATGACGAGCCTCGCGTGTTGGATTTTCTATCGCGTTTTTTCCCCGCGCTAGAACCGCAACTGAAGAAGCACGCTGCTTGTATGTATACGCTGACCCCCGACAAACATTTTGTCTTGGATATTCATCCCGAGTGCCCCGCGGTGGTTTTGGGTGCTGGTTTTTCAGGCCACGGTTTCAAGTTCGCTACGGTGGTCGGTGAAATACTGGCCGAATTGGCGCTGGATGGCAAAACACGGCAGCCGATAGAATTTCTGGGTCTTTCACGTTTCGCCTAAAGGAGGTTGCAAATGGATCTGGGCTTGGCGGATAAGGTGGCATTGGTTACTGGCGGCAGCCGCGGGATTGGCCGCTCGATTGCGTTGGCGTTGGCCGGCGAAGGGTGCAAGGTGGCGATTTGCGCCCGAGGCGAAGAGCCATTGGCGCGTGCGTTGCAGGAGTTACAAGCTCGCGGTGTCGAAGCGATCGCCGCGGTGGCCGATGTGCGTTCTCAGCCGCAAATCGAGGCGGTGGTCGCGCGGTGCGTCGCGGAGTTGGGGGGGGTCGATATACTGATCAATAATGTGGGTGGTTCGGCGGGTGGGGCCAGCCTGCTCGATTCGACGGACGAGGATTGGGCGGAGACCTTCGATCTAAATCTGTTCCATGCGGTGCGGGCGACTCGGGCGGTGTTGCCGTATATGCGCGAACGCGGTGGCGGGGCGGTAGTGATCGTGTCGTCGATTTCGGGATGGAAGCCGGGGCCAAGGGCCCAGTACGGCAGTGCCAAGGCGGCGGAGATTTTTCTCGCCGGGGCGTTGGCACTGGAACTGGCCGAATACAATGTGAGGGTCAATGCGGTCGCGCCGGGTTCAATTTATTTTCCGGGCGGCGGGTGGGAGCGATTTCGGGAAGAAAACCCCGAGGTCTTTGCGCGATTTGAAGAACGAGAGCAACCCGCAGGTAGATTAGGCGCCCCCGAAGAGGTCGCCGATGTGGTGGCGTTTCTGGTTTCGCAGAGGGCATGTTGGGTGAATGGGGCGATGATTCCCATAGACGGAGCGCAGGGGCGACCAGCGGCGTTTTGACCATTGAGCGACAAGAGTGAGGGACATGCCCTGCCCGTCTCTCACTCGCTATCCCTGAAACAAAGACAACGCCCCGTCGACATAGATCTCAGTGCCGGTGACATAACTGGCCTCGTTCGACGCCAAAAAGAGAATGACGTTCGCCACTTCTTCGGAACTGGCGGGGCGTTGTTGTAGCGGGACCATGCCCTCGGGGTATTCGCGAGGGATTTTTATTTTATCGATGTCGCGCGCGAAAGTGTTCTCACCGATACTTGTTTTGGTCCAGCCTGGGCAGACGACATTGATGCGGATAGCCCATTGTGCCAACTCGACAGCGGCCATTTTGGCGAAGGTCACCTGGGCGGCTTTGGAGCAGGAGTAGGAGGTGAAGCCGAAGTTGGAGAAGATCCGATTGCCGTTAACCGAGGAGACGACGACGATGCTGCCGCCGCCGGCTGCACGCAGGTGGGGGATGGCGTATTTGACGGTGAGGAAGGTGCCACGCACGTTGATATTTTGGGTCTGGTCCCATTCTTCGGGGGTGATGTCCTCGATGGGGGCAAGTACCCCGTTGATGCCGGCGTTGGGCACGACGATGTCGAGGCGGCCCCACCGTTCGACGGTTGCCGCGACGAGGGCTTCGACGTGCTCGGCATCGGCTACGTCGCCGGGCAAGGCCAACGCTTCGCCGCCCATTCTTTCGATTTCATCGACGGCTTCCTGGCAGCGCTCGGCTCGGCGTGCGGTGAGCGCTACTTTCGCCCCCTCGCGCGCCATGGCCACGGCTGCCGCCCGGCCGATACCGCTGCTGCCGCCTGTTATCAGCGCTACTTTGTCTTTGAGCTTCATATCGATTACCTAACTAGTATGTAGTTGACGAGAAAATGCGGGGGGAATATTCTTTGGAGTCGATTTACTAATATATCTGAACAACATATGGAGGCAAGGATGACAGACAGTGTCGAAGAAAATGTCAACACGAGTTCAAAACCTTCGGACCTGCGGATCACCGATATGCGCATCGCCAATTTGCGTGGCGCGCCCTTTCGTTCGACAATTATCCGCATTGACACCAATCAGGGCATTTCGGGTTATGGCGAAGTGCGCGACGGCGGCAGCGAGACGTATGCGCTGATGCTCAAAAGCCGCCTGATCGGGGAAAATCCCTGCAATGTCGACAAGATTTTCCGCAAGATCAAACAGTTCGGGCACCACGCGCGCCAAGCCGGTGGCGTCTGCGGCGTCGAGATGGCGCTGATGGACCTGGCCGGCAAGGCCTATGGCGTGCCGGCTTACCAGTTGGCCGGCGGCAAGTTCCGCGACCAAATCCTCTGCTACTGCGATACGCCTTCGCGGCGCGATGGCAAGGAGATGGGCACGTTGCTCAAGGAGCGCATGGACGACGGCTTCGGCTTTCTCAAGATGGATGTCGGCATCGGTTTGCTCAAAGGGATGGAAGACGCGTTGATCGCGCCGCCGGGCATGTTGGGTACCAATCATATCATGCACCAGTTCACCGGTATTCAGATCTCGAACAAAGGCATCGATATTCTTTGCGAGTATGTCGCGCAGGTACGCGAGGTAATCGGTTATGAGGTCCCCTTGGCCGTCGACCACTTCGGCCATATCGGCGTTGAATCCTGCATCCGCCTGGGCAAGGCCTTAGATCAGTTCAGTCTGGCCTGGTACGAGGACATGATCCCTTGGCAGTTTCCCGATCAGTGGAAGCGTTTGGCCGACGCGGTGGATACGCCGGTGTGCACGGGCGAGGACATCTATTTAAAAGAAGATTTCCTGCCATTGTTTGAAAATCGCGCCATCGCCGTCGCGCATCCCGATTTAGCTTCTTCCGGCGGTATTTTAGAAACAAAGAAGATCGGCGATCTGGCCCAGGAACACGGCGTGGCGATGGCGCTGCATATGGCGATGTCGCCGATCGCGGCACTGGCTTCGGTGCACTGCGCCGCGGCGACGGAGAATTTCATGGTGCTGGAAAATCATTCGGTCGATCAGTTGGCGCAGTGGAGCAGCTTGGTCGAGGGCTTGCCGGTGCCGCTGATTGAGAACGGGCATATCGCGGTGCCGGAGGGGCCGGGGCTGGGTTTCACCGGGCTGAATGAAGATGTGTTACGCGAGTTTGCCGATCCGGACCGTCCGGAGGTTTTTGCTTCTACGGAGGCTTGGGACAACGAACGGGCGCACGATCGGTTGTGGAGTTGAGGCGTTAGTTTTGGAGGCGGGCGGGGATTTCGAGGGGATACTTTTGCTCATTTTTACCCGCCATCCCTGGCGGGCTCTGAGGGCTTAGCAAGCCGCTACAGGTATACCCTCGAAATTCCCTCTGCTACTTCTGTGTTTAAGTATCTTTTTAAAATAGAGGAAGAAGATTGCTATGGCCGGTAAGACCTACGACATCGCCGTGCTCAAGGGCGACGGTATTGGTCCGGAAGTAGTCGATGAGACGCTGAAGGTGCTTGAGGCCCTAGGGACGCCAGATTTCAACTTCACTGATTCGCCGTGCGGGGCAGGGTGTTATCTGGAGCAGGGTGACCCATTGCCGAAGGAGACTGTAGAGGCCTGTCGCCAGGCCGATGCAGTATTGCTCGGGGCGATGGGGTTGCCGCATGTGCGTTGGCCGGATGGTACGGAGATGCGGCCGCAGATTGATTTGCGCATTGAATTGGATCTGTATGCGGGGGTGCGGCCGATTTATTTGTACGCAGCCGAGCACTCGCCGCTCAAGGGCCTGGGCGCGGGAGAGATCGACTTTGTTATTTTGCGGGAAAATGTCGAAGGGCTATTCGCTTCGATGAACGGCGGGATCGAGTTGAGGGGGGAGGTCGCGGTCGATTCGATGGTGATTACCCGTTCGGGCACGGAGCGGGTGGTGCGCTATGCTTTCGAGTTGGCTAGGCGGCGCGGCAGAGATCCGATGAAGGTGACCTGCGTCGACAAGGCGAATGTCTTTAAGTCGATGGCTTTTTTTCGCCGCGTATTCGATGAGGTCGGCGAGGCTTATCCGGAGATCGAACGCGACTATGCTTATGTCGATGCCTTGAGTATGTATTTGGTACAGCGGCCGGCGAGTTATGATGTGCTGGTTACCGAGAATATGTACGGGGATATTATTTCGGATCTGGCGGCCGGTTTGGTCGGGGGGCTGGGCATGGCGCCTTCGGGAGATATCGGCGAGGATTCAGCCGTCTTTCAACCCTCGCACGGCACCGCGCCCGATATCGCTGGTCAGGGGCTGGCCAATCCGTTAGCGACGATCCTGTCGGCGGGTTTGATGTTGCGTTGGTTGGGCGACCGGAATGATGATCCTGCGGCCACGCAAGGCGCTGATCGCATTGAAGCGGCGGTGCGCGGGGTGATTGCGGAAGTTGGAGTGGGCACGCCGGATCTAGGCGGTAAGATGAGTACGGGTGAATTGGGAGATACAATTGTCCAAGCGCTCTGAAATAGACCGACGAACCTTTCTCGGTATGGGCTTGGGCGCGGCGGCGCTGCCGATATTGGGTTTTACAGGGGGCGCTGGCGCGCTAACCGCCGAGCGGCGGGTGCGTTTGCGTGCACTGGGGATAGTGATTGGCGATTTGCAACCGGGCGAACATAACGCGATCACCGATGTCGTGGGGGTGAAGGTCGGGCATGTGACGTTGATCAAGGGGGACGGCCCGTTGGTTGAAGGGGAGGGGCCGGTGCGCACCGGGGTGACGGTAATTTTGCCGCACGGGGGCGATCTGTCACGGTCACCGGTTTTCGCCGCTGACTTTACGCTCAATGGCAATGGCGAGTTGACGGGGATGGGCGCGGTGCGGCGTACGGGTTTGTTGGGGGCGCCGGTATTTTTCACGAATACTTCGAGTGTTGGTGCGGTCTACGATGGGGCGATGGGATGGATGTTGGAACAGAATCCTGACCTTTTCAAGGGCGGTCTGCACCCAGAGCCGGCTGTCGGCGAGACCTGGGCCGAGTTTCTGCACGATACGACCGGTCGCCATGTGCGCCCCGAGCATGCGGTCGAGGCGATTAATGCAGCGTCCGGTGGACCGGTAGCCGAGGGCTGTGTGGGGGGGGGCACGGGAATGCGCGCTTATGGCTTCAAGGCGGGCATCGGTAGCGCGTCGCGCAAGGTGCCCTGCGGTGACCAAGTCTATACTGTCGGTACGCTGGTCCAGGCCAATTTTGGGCGGCGACCGCAGTTGCGCGTCGACGGCGTTCCAGTGGGCAGGGAGATTACCGACCTGATGGAGGAGCGTGGCGGCAAGACCAAGTCGATGCTGGCAGTAGTTGCCACCGATGCGCCGTTGATTCCCAGCCAACTGCGACGGGTTTGTAAACGAGTCGCTCTGGGCATGGCGCGCACGGGTGCGATCTCGACTCCCGGCAGCGGTGATCTCGTGTTGGCCTTTACCAATGGAAATCGTCTACAGGCTGACGAGACGCCTGCAGCTCACTCCGTCGGGATGCTCACCGACCGCTGTCTTTCGTCCTTGTATAAGGGGGTCGTCGAAGCGACGGAGGAGGCTATCCTCAATTCGCTGACGATGGCTGATACCATGGTGGGACGCGACGGGAACACTATTCACGCGTTGCCGCTATATCGTCTAGTCGAGGTCATGCGCGCCCACGGGAGGCTAAAATGAGCCGCCTGCGCGCGTTGGGCATCAACATCGGTGATTATTTGCCGGGGCGGCAGAATGCGATTACGGACGTACGGGGGGTTAGCGTCGGTCATGCCGATATTCGCGCCGCCAATCTGCGCACCGGCATTACGGCCGTCGTGCCCTATGCGCCCGATATTGCCGAGCGCAAACTCTTTATCGGTCGTTTTGCGGTCGATGGTGGCGACGCGATGAGTGGGCTCGGCGTCGCCGAGGATTTCGGCACTTTTTCTTCGCCTATCGTCCTGGCTCCGGCCCCGGTCGTCGGCCGTGTTTACGAGGCGTTGATACGTTATGGTCTGGCGCGCGATCCCGGGCTTGGTACGGAGACGGGCTGGCCGCCGGTGGTCGTCGGGGTCGATGATACGGCGTATAACGAGCCAGCTTTAACGTACGAGCAGTTGACCCAGGCCCATGTACACGAGGCGCTGGCTAATGCCCGCGCGGATAAAGTGGTGATGGGTGACGCCGGCATCGGTGGTGGGTTGCAGGCCTTTGGTTATAAGGGCGGAGTCGGCACGGCTTCGCGTATGGCCGGCGATTATACCACGGGGGTTTTGGTGGCGGTTAACGGCGGTCGTGCCGGTGCATTGCGGATCGGTGGTTATTCATTGCTCGCAGGCGGTGAGCCCGACGGGCCGGATACCTTTGTGGCGATAGTCGCGACTGATGCCCCCTTGATCCCGCGCCAGCTCGAGCGTCTTGCCGGCCGCGCGGTATTGGGGCTGGCCACAGCAGGTTTGTGGGGACCGTATACGCGCGAAGGGCTGGTGTTGGCTTTTTCGACCACAGGTATTGTGCAACAAGAGCGCCAAGGGCCGACGATTGATGTGCTGTCTGTGGATGAGGAAGGGCTCTATCCACTTTTTGCCTCGGCTGCCTTTGCCGCTGAGGAGGCGGTCCTTGACGGGTTGTTGGCCGCAGGAGAGACCGAGCGGCTCAAGGCCCTTCCGCAGCAGGGCTGGCCGGAGGCTGTGCGTGCGATGCAGCAGGACGCACGGTGAAAAAACTCTTAGATGACTCGGCTGCCATCGGTGAATTCCGTACCCATTTACTCTCCTGGTATCGCGACCACAAACGACAGACGAGTTGGCGCGACAGCAGCGACCCCTATCATATTTGGATTTCCGAGATCATGTTGCAGCAGACTCGAGTGGATCAGATGGGGGGGTATTTCGAACGGTTTATCACCGCTTTTCCCACGGTTGAGGCACTGGCTGGGGCTTCCGGGGATGAGGTCCTTAAGGTTTGGGAAGGCTTGGGCTATTACGCCCGGGCGCGCAATTTGCACAAGGCGGCCAAGCGCATCGCCTTTGAGCTTGAAGGACAGATACCCAATACCTACGATGGGCTGATCGATTTGCCCGGTGTCGGTGAATATACAGCCGCGGCGGTCAGCAGCATCGCCTTCGACTGCGACCATCCGGTACTCGACGGCAATGTAATTCGTGTGCTCTGTCGTCATTTGCGGATCGAGGGCGATCCGCGTCGCGCTCAGATCAAAGCCGAGTTGATCGCGGCGGGGGAAGCGTTATTGGCGCGGGGGCAGGCGGGGGATTTCAACCAAGCGATGATGGAGTTAGGGGCTAGGATTTGTACGCCGCGCAAGCCATTGTGCGAGACTTGCCCTGTCGGTGCGACGTGCCGCGCTCGTGCGGAACTCGATGACCCGACGGCGTTGCCATACAAGGCACCCAAAAAAAAGAAACCGCATTATCAAGTCGCGGCCGGGGTAATTAGCAAGGGCAGTCAGTTGCTGATTGCACAACGTCCGGCGGAGGGCATGCTCGGCGGTTTGTGGGAGTTTCCCGGTGGCAAGCAGGAAGAAGGCGAGACATTAGAAGAATGCCTGGTGCGCGAGATCCACGAGGAATTGGGCATTGAGATCGAGACCGTCGCGCGCCTGACGAGTGTCGATCATGCTTTTTCGCATTTTAGTATTACCTTGCACGCGATAGCCGCGCGTTATATCAGCGGCGAACCGCAGACGCTGGGTTGTGCCGATTGGAAGTGGATTGCACCAGAGGAGTTGGATGAGTTCGCCCTGCCGCGGGCAGATCGCCTGATCGTGGAATTTCTGCGGCGGGACGGGCATCAAATGCAATTGTTCGATGGAGGAGTCGATCGTGGAAAATGAGCAAAATTTGATGGCAGAGGGCAAGCGCCGCGGTCCCGGTTTAGTGTTACGCGGTATCTGCATGGGCACGGCCGATGTGATCCCCGGTGTCTCCGGGGGGACGGTCGCCTTAATTATGGGCATCTACGACGAACTCGTCGGGACCATTGCCTCGATCGACCAACGAGTCGTTGGCGCACTGGTGCGAGGGCGGATCGTAGAGGTATTGCGGTTGATAAATGCCACGTTTTTAATCCCGCTGCTTTTTG